>Ga0256827_10001350_pt1 | contig 15675 bp, 15 predicted proteins | sample CV84metaG_FD_185977 | JGI IMG/M metagenome (GOLD analysis project Ga0256827, IMG submission 185977) | Hydrothermal vent microbial communities from East Pacific Rise, Pacific Ocean - CV84 | ecosystem: Environmental > Aquatic > Marine > Hydrothermal vents | place: Pacific Ocean: East Pacific Rise... | reverse complement strand
GCTAAAGTAACTCGTGTTGCTTTGGAAAATGCAGCCTCCATTTCTAGTATGTTATTAACTACTGCAACCGTTATCTCGGAACATAAAGAAGAAGGTGGCGATGCTATGCCTCCAATGCCAGCTGGTGGCATGGGTGGTATGGGCGGCATGGGTGGCATGATGTAATCCATGACTTCGAGCTTAATTAAAAAATAGATGTTGAAAAGTCTCCTTTTATAAGGAGACTTTTTTTATGTCTATTCCGTTACCTTTGTAGTTCTTAACAATTAAACTAAAGACGATGAAAAACAAGGCTTTATTAATACTTATGATATTTGCACCATTTTTTTTAATGGCACAATCGGACGAACAAATAAGCATGCCCAAAATTCCTTTAGACGATCAAGGCATGATTAAATATGTGGAAGTGGTAAAAGAAGATGCTACTAAAGCAGAGCTCTTTAAGCGTTGTGTGAGATGGGTCAATGCTGAGTATAAGAACCCCAATAGTGTGATAAGCACACGTGATATGGTGAATGGTAAGATAGAACTTCATCACCAGTTTAGAGTGTATAATACTTTGGAGAGTGGTACAAAAGCCATTGCCGGAACCGTGATGTACAATATGACCATTCGTTTTAAAGATGGCCGTTATCGTGTTCAGATGAACGATTTCCTTATTAAAAGAGCCATTCGTACTAATGCTGAGATATGGTTAGATGAAACTCATGCTGAATATAGTCCAACCTATGCAAGTCAGCTTAACGATTATGCTCTGGCAAAATTAGCCAGCCTGAAGAAGAAAATGCAACCTGAAAAAGAAGTTGTTGAAGAAGAGTGGTAGGTTTCTAGAAAGAAAAAATTTGGAAGCTGTATATTAAAAAAAATACTAATTTTGCTTCATTAATCAATCAAATGAATTAGTGGAACAAATTGACGATCCTTTTCCGGGTTTATTTTTTATTATAAATTCTGTAACACAAGCCTCGCTTGATTATCACTTGATAGTATCGCTGATAGTCTTGTTGTTTTTGCTTTTTGCTTCCGCCCTTATTTCCGGAAGTGAAACTTCATTCTTTTCTTTAAAAAGTATTCAGATAGAGGAAATAGATCTGATGGATACAGTTAAAAGCAAGATGATTATTGGGCTTTTAAAGAAACCTAAACAGTTGCTGGCCACTATTTTAATTTCTAATAATTTTGTGAATGTTGCTATCGTTATCCTGTCGTCCTATATCACAGGTCTGGTATTCGATTTTGGAGCATTCCCTATTCTGGGCTTCCTTATCGAAGTAATTTTAGTGACCTTTATTCTTTTGTTATTGGGTGAGATAACACCAAAAATATATGCCAACCAATATAATATTCGATTTGCTTTAATGGTGTGTAAACCATTGTATTATACTCATAAACTATTATTGCCTCTTAGCAGAATATTGGCTTTTAGTACGGCTGTAGTAGATAAAAGAATTGTAAAAAAAGGACACGATCTTAGTAAAAGTGAACTGGATGAAGCTATTGAACTGACGGCCGGTGAAGATTCATCGAAAGAGGAAAAGGAAATGTTGAAGGGTATCGTAAAGTTTGCGGATATGGAAACCTCTGAGGTTATGAAAGCCCGGGTAGATATCTTTGCTATTAATGTGGAAGATTCTTTTAAAGAAGTATTGCAGATGGTGATTAAATCAGGCTTCTCTCGTATTCCGGTATATGCCGATTCTTTAGATCATATCAAAGGTATTTTATACATTAAAGATTTATTGCCCTATTTTGATGAATCGTCGAAATTCGACTGGACTTATTTAATCCGACAGGTATTTTTTGTGCCGGAAAATAAAAAGGTAAATGAGCTCTTACAGGAATTCAGAGAAAAGAAAATACATTTGGCTATTGTGGTTGATGAATATGGCGGTACATCGGGTTTGATTACTTTAGAAGATATTCTGGAAGAAATTGTGGGTGAGATTAATGATGAGTTCGATGATATAACCACCAATGTCGATTTTGAGAAGATTGATGAAAACAATTATGTTTTTGCAGCCAAAACCTCTATCCTGGATTTTGCAAAAGTACTTGATATTGACGAAGATATCTTTGATGATATCGAAGGTGATTATGATTCTTTAGCCGGTTTGTTCTTAGAGATATTCAGAGATATTCCTAAAAAAGGGAGTGTTGTGAATTATTTGAATTATAGATTCGAAGTGATAGAATTGGATTATAAGAGGATTAAAAAAATTAAAATAACTATTTTAGATGAAAAAGCAGCAAAACGCTCGTAGGCTCTTGACCTTGTCTTTGGTATTGATGCTCGCTTTTTTAAGCGCTTGTGGTGACGATTACCAACCCAAGCCTCGTGCCTATTTCAGGATCACCTTGCCCGAAAAGAATTATACGCTATTACAAACAGATAAGCTGCCTTATGTTTTTAATTTGCCCGATTATGCTCAAATTAAAGCGGTGAGACAGGGCTCGGAGAAATATTGGATCAATATTCAATATCCCCTCTTTAAAGCTCAATTACATTTGAGTTATAAGCCCATTCATCATAATCTGGACACTTTGCTCAACGATATGCATAAGATGATGAGCAAACATATTCCCAAGGCCAATGCTATTAACGAACAAATGTATTTGAATGACCACAGAAGAGTGTATGGTATGACCTACGAGATAAAAGGATCGGAGGCGGCTTCGCCCTATCAGTTTTATTTAACCGATAGTACGAATCACTTTGTACGAGGTGCTTTATATTTTAATTACTCGCCCAATAACGATTCATTAAAACCTATTATCCAACGTTTAGAAGCGGATATTCAAGAGATGATTGAGACTTTCAGGTGGCAAACAATCCCATAGTTAATTCTTAACTCAATGTCGGAGAATATTGTATTTTTGCATAAAAATATTCTTACAGATGTTCAAAACATATTCATATAGTTCTCAGGAAATTCAAAACAGGATTCAGGCTATTTTAGAAAAAGGTAAAAAGAATCTGGATATGCAAAAAGCATATCGTGATATTCTGTCCTTTATCGATTTAACGACTCTCGAAGGAGCCGATACCAACGAAAAGGCTATGAATTTAGCCAAACAAGCAGGTCGTTATTATTCTAAAGAGAAAAACATTCCAAATGTGGCAGCTGTATGTGTGTATCCCACTTTGGTAAAGGTAGTGAAGGATCATATTGAAGACCCTCATATTGGAGTGGCTTCGGTAGCCGGGGCTTTCCCTGCCGGACAATCACCCATACACATTAAAGTGGCCGAGGTACAATATGCTGTAGAACAAGGCGCCGATGATATTGATATGGTGCTCTCGCGTGGTAAGTTCCTCGAAGGAAAGTATCAGGAGGTACAAGACGAAGTAAAAGCCATTAAGGAAGCCTGTGGTAAGGCACATTTAAAGGTGATATTAGAAACCGGTGAGCTTCAAAGTGTTGCAAATATCCGAAAAGCCAGTGAGCTGGGTATTTTAGGAGGAGGTGATTTTATAAAGACCTCTACCGGAAAAATTCCTGTAGCTGCTACTTTGGAAGCTATGTTGGTGATGTTGGATACCATTAAAGAGTATCAGGACGCTACCGGTAAAAAAATAGGCATTAAGCCTGCTGGAGGTATCTCGGAGCCGGAAGTGGCCTTAGATTATTATATCTTAGTAAAAGAAGTACTTGGCGAAGAATGGTTAAGCAATCAATTGTTTAGGATTGGTGCTTCCAGATTGGCCAATAAAGTGTATGATATTATTTTAAATGATTAAATGATGAATTATAAAAATACAGCTTTTATTTTGTCCATGCTATTGTTCAGTTTCTTTTCCTCAGCTCAAACCTCATTAGAGGTGGCTGAAGATTTTGCTGTTAAGGATACTCAAGGGCAAATACATGAGCTTTTCACCTATTTAGATGATGGTAAAATAGTCGTTATCTCGTTCTCCACCACTGGTTGAGGCTCTTGTAATGTCTATACTCCGGAGATAGTATTATCTAACGAAGATTTTGGTTGTAATACAGGAGACGTTTTTTATTTGGGTGTTAATTACGGTGCTACTAACAGTGAGCTTATCGATTTTATTGAAGCACACAATATTCAATTCCCTTGTGCCAGTGGGATTCATGGTATGGGAAATGATGTGAATGAACAATATGGTATCATGTCGTATATCACTTGTATTGTGGTAAAGCCAAACAGAGAAATTGCCGGACAATTTTTTGGCCCTTATTATCCGGAAAGAGATACGCTGAATAATTTATTGCTGAGCTTAGGTGCCGAAATGAAAAGTTGTTCGGTTGGTATTACTGAAAATGAAGAGGAAGAGGAGATCAGGCTTTTCCCTAATCCTATCACAGAATCTGTGAAGCTGTATGTAGAAGTAAACAAATCGGGCACCTATCATATTAGGGTAACAAATGTTTTGGGACAACAGCTGGCACAGTTTGATGATTATCTGACCCCGGGAGAGAATGCAATAGATGTTGATTTCAGTTCATTGGATAAAGGGGTGTATATTGTTGATATACAATATGAAAGTGAGTTAATAATATCGGAAAAGATACTTAAACAATAACACAAATAAATAAAGAAATGAAAAGTATAGTATTAATTATTGCCTTATTAGTGGGTAGTTCATTGGTTTGGCAGTCATGTAGCAAAGAAGGTGATTTATTTGGAGAAGAAGATTCCAGAGATTCTTTTGTGGGTACCTGGTCGGTAAATGATCAATGTGCCAAACAGTCTTATGGGGTTGATATCAAATTATCCGATAATAACTCTTCAGAGGTGATTATCATGAATTTTGCTAATGTTGGGAAACCTGCTAATGCGATAGTGGCAGGAACAAGTATTACCGTTGCCAAACAAGATGTTGGAGGCGGTTATACGGTAAACGGCAATGGTAAAATAAATGGCTCTACTATTGTGTGGTCTACTTATAACTTCGAAACCGAAGCTAATGAATTTGAATGTACAGCGACTTTTAAGAAGTAATACTGTATACCATAATTAAAAATCTCAATCCGAAACTTTCGGATTGAGATTTTTTGTTTTAAAGAGTTTTATTTCTATTATTTGGCTTGTTCGTCTTTGGCATTTTGCTCTTCTTCGGCACTTAACCAACCACCACCAAGGGCTTTATAAAGACCCACATAAGAGTTAAGCAGCTTTTGTTCTACTTGGCTTAGTTTCAGCTCAGCTTCAAACGCCGAACGTTCGGTTTCAAGAACTTCCAAATAACTACTCACCCCTTTATCGTAACGTGAGGCACTTAAGGTTGCTGCATTATTTAATACATCGAAGTATATTTTTCTTGCTGCCAATTCTTCTTTAAGTGTTTTTACGTTTATGAGTGCATCTTCCACATCTTTAAAAGCATTCAGAATAGTATTTTCGTAGTTATATACCAGTTCTTCTGCTTTCTTTCTTTCTACTTCTACCCGGCGTTTGTTTTTGCCAAATTCAAAGATAGGACCTAAAAGGCTGGCACCTGCCGACCAGGCCAAACCGCCATCTAATAGTGTTGAAAACTCAGGGCTTGCAACACCGGCCAGACCTGTGAGACTGATACTTGGGAAACGAGCGGCAATGGCTGCGCCAATTTGCGAGTTTTGTGCTCTAAGTAACATTTCTGCCTGGCTCACATCGGGGCGACGTTCAATTAACTTCGAAGGGATGCCTGCCGGAATCTCAGGGTTTTGTATGGGCTTATTATTGGTGATAAAATCAAAATAACGGGGATTCTCACCAATTAATATGCTCAATACATAAGATGTTTGTGCCACAGAACGTTCGTAGGCCGGAACAGCAGCTTGTGCAATGGCCCACTGTGCTTCCGCCTGATTGACATCAATCTCAGGGATAATACCATTATCAAATCGTAATTGAATAATCTTTAATGATTTCAATCGTGCTTCCACGGTCTTTCTTGATATCTCCAGTCTGTTTTGATAATCTAAAAGCTCAAAATAAGTGGCTGATATTTCAGAAATCAAAGAGATCTGCATGCTACGCATACCAAATTCAGAGGCTACCATTTCGGAAAGAGCCGCTGCACTCAGGCTACGGTATTTTCCCCAAAAATCCAGTTCCCAGGATAGGGCAGGAGTAACGTAAAAGCTATTGCTTGAGTTCTTAAACTTGGCACCGCCGCCAATATAATTTCCCGAGGCAGCACCTGCCTGAACAGATATGCTGGGCCATAAATCGGCCTTGGTCATGCCATGATATGCCCGCGCTTGCTCTATTCGTTTGGCTGCCATTAAAATGTCTCGGTTATATTCCAAAGCATGGGTTACCAAAGTATCTAATACCTCGTCGCCAAAAAGCTCCCACCAACGTAAGTTGATAGAATCTGCTGCTATATGTTCTCCTAAGAATGAGTCTTCTACCACAATATCAGGTTTCTGAAAATCGGGTCCCATCATACAGCTGCTAAAGAACACAGTGATGATTCCGAAGACTATGATATATTTTATGTTTTTCATTTCGATACTTTTTTTAATTCTTTATTTTGCAAAGACTATAGTTGAGAATTAACTTTGAACTTCTAACTTTGAACTTTCTTTTTCTAATTTCAACTGTTTCTCTCTCTGCTTTTCATAGCCAAATAGTTTTCCAATAACTACAAATAGCATAGGATACATAAACACCCCTAATAAGGTGGCTAATCCCATTCCACCCAATAATGCCATGCCCATAACTTTACGAGCCTCGGCACCAGAACCCGAAGCTACTACTAATGGGAAAACACCAAGGATAAAAGAGAAAGCAGTCATTAAAATAGGTCTGAATCTGGATTTAGCTGCTTTCATGGCAGCATCAAATAAGCTCAAGCCTTTATGAAATTCCTCGTTGGCAAATTCTACAATAAGAATGGCATTTTTAGCCGCCATACCAATCAGCATCACAAAGGAGACCTGTGCAAAAATATTATTCTCAAAAGTAGGACTTCCCAATCGGCCTAACCACAGTGCCAAGAAGGCTCCGAAGATGGCAAAAGGTGTTCCTAAAAGAATACTTAATGGTAAGGACCAGCTCTCATATTGTGCGGCTAATATTAAAAACACAAATACTAAAGAAAAAGTAAGAATCATCCCTAAGGAACCTGAGGCTTTTTCTTCTTGAAACGACATGGCATTCCAGGCATATCCCATACCTTCAGGCAAGTCTTCGGCTACCTCTTTAAGTGCCTGTCGGGCCTGATCCGAAGTATAACCTTCGGCCGGTGTTCCTGTTACTTCTACCGAACGGTAGAGGTTGAAACGAGTGGTGTAATCGGGACCCGAAATGGGTTTCACTGTAGCAACAGTAGCCAAAGGCACCATCTCACCTTTATTATTCTTGATGAAGAAGTTATTTATCTGACTTTCATCAACTCTATACTCCGGTTCGGCCTGTATATAAGTCTTATATAATCTACCAAAGCGGGTAAAGTCATTCACGTAAGCTCCTCCCATAAAAGCACCAATAGTGGTATAAAGATCGTTTAGATTGATGCCCAACTTCAATGCTTTTTCGCGGTTGATATCCATGAAACGCTGTGGTACAGTTGCCTGAAACGTTGTAAATGCAGCACCTATCTCGGGACGAGCATTGGCCGCTTTAATAAATTCCACAGTGTTGGAGGCCAGGTATTCCGGCGTGTTTCCAACCTTATCCTGAATCATGATACTAAATCCGGAGCCATTACCAAGTCCGGGAATAGCCGGAGGTCCAAAGGCAAACACTTGTGCTCCTTTAATTTTTTGAGCTAGTTTTTGGTTTACTTGCGTAATGATTTCGGCAGTAGTATATTCTCTTTCGGCCCAGTTGTGTAGCGAAATAAATAAGAATCCGGTGTTCGAAGTCATAGCACCTGATAGAATACTATAACCTGTTGCCGTAGTTACAAATTTCACTTCTTCAAAATCCATGAGTATTTCTTCTACTTCTCGGGTTACCTGATCCGATCGTTGTATAGAGGCCGCATTTGGTAATTGTACATTTACAAAGAAATAGCCCATATCTTCTTCGGGAATAAATCCTCCGGGGACTAATTTGCCAAAGAAAGCTGCCGCAACAGTCAGGATTAGAATAAATACAACACCTCGTTTTAGCTTGCGGGCGACAATGTTTGTGAAACTCATATAGGATTCGGTGGTTTTATCCATGCCCTTATTGAATTTCTTAAAAAACCAGCCTAATGGTCCTTTATAAGGCTCTGGTTCTTTAAGTAGAAGGGAGCATAATGCCGGACTCAGTGTCAGAGCATTTACCGATGATACAATAACCGAGACAACAATGGTAATCGCAAACTGTTGATATAACAGCCCAGTGATACCGGCCATTCCGGCAACCGGAATAAATACAGCTACCAACACTAGGGTTGTTGCAATTACCGGAGCGGTAACAGCACGCATGGCTGCCAGTGTGGCTTCTTTTGAATTCATGCCTTTGGCAATATTCACCTGCACGGCTTCTACCACCACAATGGCATCATCAACCACAATACCAATGGCCAAAACCAGACCTAAAAGAGACAGTACATTGATGGTAAATCCAAGCATAGGGAAGAAGATAAAAGCTCCTACCAAAGAAACCGGGATAGCCAATGTTGGGATTAATGTGGCACGCCAATCCTGAATAAATATAAACACTACCAATACCACCAATAAAAGAGCAATCAGAAGGGTAATGATAATATCTCTGATACCGGCTTTAATAGGTGCAATGGAGTCGATAGATACATCATACCTGATACTCTCGGGAAAGTCTTCAGCCAGTTTATCCATTTCTTTAATGGCGGCTTCGGCTAATTCCACAGCGTTTGAGCCGGGAGCTTGATAAAGAGCAATAATAGCGGCTGTTTTACCATTTAAACGAGGAATCATATTATAAGTCTCCACGCCTAAATTGATAGTTGCAACATCTTTTAGCTTTATTTGTGAACCGTCCTCTTGTGTACGGACAACAATTTCGCCAAAGGCTTCCGGTGAACTAAATCTCGATGGCAGGCTTACGGTATAAGTAAACTCTGTTCCGGCAGGAGCCGGTTCAGCACCAAACTTACCACCAGGTACAATCGTATTCTGATTGTTAATGGCATTAATGATCTCGGGAACGGTCAATCCCATTTGAGACAGCCTATCGGGTTTTACCCAGATACGCATAGAATAATCTGAGGCTCCCATCACATTAACACGTCCAATACCTTTGATACGGGCCAGTTTATCCTTGATGTTTATTAGGGCATAATTGCCCAAAAAATCCTGATCATAACGTCCGTCGGAAGTCAGTGTCATTAACATTAAGATATTAGGTAATGATTTCTCGGTGGTAACACCAAATTTAGTTACCGAGGCAGGTAGCTTTGCCGAAGCAGCCGATACTCTGTTTTGAGTTAATACGGTATTCATATCCGGATCGGTTCCCACATCAAAGGATACCTCTATGTTCATCGTACCATCATTGGAGTTGGTCGATTTCATATAAATCATATTATCAACGCCGTTTATTTGTTGCTCAAGTGGTGTGGCCACCGACTCTTCAACACTGATGGCATTGGCACCTGTATAGGTACCTCTTACCTGTACCATAGGAGGCGTAAGATTAGGGTATTGCTCAATGGGTAAGCCAATAAGCGATATAGTACCAACAATCACGATGATAATAGCTATCACCATAGCGACTATGGGTCTGTGTACGAAAAAATTTCCTTTATTTTCAGCCATTATACTTAGTCTTGATGATTAAATTTGCTTTCGAATTCAATTAATTTGGGTTTGATTTCCAAGCCAGACCCAACTTTTTGCATGGCATCGATAACGATTTTATCATTAGCTTCAATACCTTTCTTGATAACTTGTAAATCACCAACACTTTCACCTACGGTTATTTGTCTGCTTTCTACAATATTATCATCGTTTACAATAAAAACAGAGTGTTGTCCCTGAATCTCCACAATACATCTTTTAGGAACCAAAAGGGCATCCTTTAAGGTGGTTACTTTGATTTTTACTTTAGCATATTGCCCCGGGCGTAATAAACCCTGAGGATTAGGGAATCGGGCCTGTACCAGTAATGATCCTGTGGAAGCATCAATTTCTCTGTCGATGAATATCACATTTCCTTTATGATCAAAGGTAGAACCATCAGCCAGTATAAGTTCCAAATTATCTTCTTCTTTTTTTACAACGCCATTATGTTCTATAGCCAAAAATTCTTTGGCAAAAGTAAGGTACTGTCTTTCGGTTAAAAAGAACTCCACATTTATTTCGCTCACATCCGATACGGTATTTAAAATCACCGGATTAGGATTTTGCCCAACAAATTCACCTACTTTAGCTTTTGTTTTACCAATAATACCATCTATGGGCGAATATATTTCGGTATAACCTAATTCGATATTGGCCAATTCGTAATTAGCCTGTGCCGCATCTACATTGGCCTTACTGGCATCGTATTGGGCTTGAGCATTGTCTAAATCAGATTGACTAACAGCATTTTGTTCTGCCAGAGGTTTGTATCTGTTTAAATCGCTCTCAGCTTTTACCATCTGTGTTTTAGCTTGTGCAATATCACTTCTTCGGGCAGCCAGGTTGGCTTTATACGACTGTGGATCGATGGAATAAAGATGATCACCTTTATGAACTCTGGAGCCTTCTTCAAAATGAATCCCCTCTAAAAATCCTTGAACTCTGGCTCTTATGGGGATATCATAAATACCATAAGTTTGTCCAACATATTCCTTATAAATAGGAACATCTTTGCTAATAACCGAAACTACAGTTATTTCTGCAGGAGGTGCTTTTTTTGTTTCTGCTTCTTCTTTGCAAGAAGAAAATAATACGGAAAATAGTGAAAAAATCACTAAACCTTTAAATAAGTAGTTTGTTTTCATGTGATAGGATATGTTTTAGTTATTCTTATTATTCAAAAATTTACCAATAATCAAAGCCACAATAATGGTTAAATATAGTTGGCTCATAAGTCCGAACAGAATACTGGCCATTTTAGCCCATTCTGTTTGTGGTGAAATATCACCGTAACCTATGGTTGTTATGGTTATAAAGCTATAATATACCAAATTGCTAAATTCGGCAGCGGGGATACTTAAACTATCAGGATTAAGTCCCCAAATAAAAGTGTTTGTTAGAGTAAACATCACGCCAATAAGCAAGTAACCGTTAATGACTTCGATAATTACTCTGGCGTTTACTTTTTCACTGGCTACAATTTGTTGTATCATGATGATAGTAGCACTAACAAAAACAATGATATTAAACAGAAAGGATAATACATTAATGGTTCTGTAATGAAAGAAATGCATGATCCAGATGAAAAATAAACTGATGATTATTAATCCTGTTAATATTTTAAATTCAGCCCCTCTTCTTTTCTCTATTACCGACAAGATAGAGATGATGATGATAGAATAGGAGAGTGGCCCAATAAAATCGAATAAAGAACTATGATCAACCAAGGGAAACACGAAAATGAAAAACATTGTACCAAAAAACAGATACAGGTGCGATGGTAACTTTCGTATGATTTCAGATAGTCTCATTTAGATTAAATTGATTCTCCAAAGATAATAAAAAAAGTATAGCTATACCTAAATAGGATGCCGGCTTTTATGATGAGGAAGTCTGCTTATTTTTAAAATTAAACACTTCATATAAATAGTTATCGCGAATAATAAATACTAAGGCAATGATGATAAAACTCTGTCGTAAAGCTTCGTTGGCTTGCTGAAAGAAAATGTTATATTCGTAAAGAGCCAGGGTGGTCATGGTGAGAATTTGCAAGAAGTAAAAAATAGCTAAATGTTTTAAAACCATGAGGATTCTCTTTTTCTCAGGTTTTAAGGCTATCAGCAGGACATACCAGCTTAGGAGTACTACTATGGAGAGGCCAAAGAGTTCCATCTGCATACAATAACCTTCTTTTCCTACGGCGACACAAAAAGCAGGGTGGTTATCAGCCATTTTTAAAAGAGCAGTAATGTCAGAAAAAGGAGACAATAAAGTGGAAGCCCCAAATTTTAATAACTGAGCATATAGCTTTTCAAGTCCTATCATCCAAAGAATAAAAAGGCTGATGGAGCTTCCAATAAGTATTGATAATTTTTTAAGCATCTTGTAATTGTGATTTATCGTTACGCCAAATATATAAGATAAAAACTGTTAATCCAAAAACTACAGTCCATACATAATCGTGTATTTGATGAAAGGCATTAGGGAAATATTTGCCAATATATCCCATGATGATAAAACGAAAGGCGTTGAGTATAAAAATGCTGAGTATAAAAATCAGGAAGTTAAGGATCTTGTCTTTCACTGACCATTCTCCAAAAACAGCTAAGGCAAAAGCAAAAATGTAAAAGTTATAGGCGGTACATTCAAAGATGACCTTCATCTGAAAATCTGCCACCTGAATTAACGGACTGCCGTTAGAAGCTACCGAAAAGAATAGCATATTACCAATGAATACGGTAGAATTTACCACAAAATCGATAAAGAAAGATTGGATATAATCGTGAATGACAGGGATGTGTACAATGCCCATCATCAAACCCCATAAAGCAAAAGAATATAATAAGGGCTTTAGGCGATTCAGGGCTTCACTTTTCTTTTTTTTCTCTGCTTTTTCTTGTGCTAATTGTTTTTTTAGCTCTTTTCTGTCCATCTCTTTTTTTGTCAAAATTATAAGTTTTTTAAATAGTTTTTCAGCAGTTTCTCTGCTCCTTTATAAGGTGAGATCTCTTGGTTGAGGATGCGTTTCTCAATATCTTTTTTTAAAGATTTGGTTTCTGTATTCTGCTCAAAATGATATTTCAGGCTGTATTCAATACTGTCTTTAAGTACGAAAAGGCTTTGTTGGTTCCTTTTCTGTTTAAAAAAACCATTAGAGCTCATTTCATGATGATAATTGGCAATGATGCTCCATACATCGGCAATGCCGTCGCCGGTATAAGCGGAGCAGGTTTGTGTTTGTGGAATCCAGCCCGATTCGGTAGGTGGGAATAAGTGCAGCGCATTGGCATATTCTCTTCGGGCCAGTTCGGCTTTGTGCTTATTCTCCCCATCAGCTTTATTGATAAGTATGGTATCGGCCATTTCCATGATGCCCCTTTTTATGCCTTGTAATTCGTCGCCGGCACCAGCCAACATCAATAACAGAAAGAAATCTACCATAGAATGAACGGCGGTTTCGCTTTGTCCTACGCCTACGGTTTCCACCAGGATAATCTCGAAACCTGCTGCTTCGCAAAGGATGATGCTTTCGCGTGTTTTTTGGGCTACTCCACCTAATGATCCTGCCGAGGGCGAAGGACGGATAAAGGCTTTATCGTCACCGGAGAGTTTCTCCATTCGGGTTTTATCCCCTAAGATTGAACCTTTGCTTCGTTGGCTGCTGGGGTCTATAGCTAATACCGCCAATCGTTTCCCCAGGTTTTTAGTGATATAAGTTCCAAAAGATTCGATAAAAGTACTCTTGCCAACACCCGGTACTCCTGTGATTCCTATACGTATGGATTTTCCGGAATGAGGCATGCATTCTTCAATGATATCCTGGGCTAATGTGCGGTGTGCCATTAGGTTACTCTCCACAAGGGTGATGGCCTGACTCAGGATGGTGATGTTACCGGATAAGATCCCATCAACATACCACGAAAGCGGTTTTAAAGATTTCTCTTTCTTTTTACGAGAGGCAAAATGAGGATTGATAACCGATGGCTGTGCAATCCCTTTTTGTACGTTTAAGGCCGATTTATGATATGGTTTTGTATCCATTTATTCTGTTTATATCGCAAAAATACATTAAAATTATTGTTTCTTAATTGGTATCCCCATCAAATATACTTCTGAGATATTTCTATCATCTCCCAACATCATCAATGCAAATAGCTTTTCTTCAAGGGTTTTTGAGGCTATCATCTTTTTAGTTAGGAGATCTTGCTTTGTGAGATCCAGAAGTATAAAATCAGCTTCTTTTCCAGTTTCAAAATTGCCAATCTTATGTCCCAGACCCAAGGCTTTTGCACCACCAAGCGTGAGGATATAGAATAGCTCAAGTGCCGAAGGTTTATGGCCTCTGAGTGCTGCTACCTGATATGCTGCTGCTGCTGTCTTTAGCATCGAGAAGCTGGTGCCGGCACCAATATCACTTCCCAAAGCTACAGGAATATCCATATATAGGCATTTTTTAAGATTGAATAAGCCGGAGCCTAAGAATAGGTTCGAGGTAGGGCAATGGATCAAGTTAGCCTGACTTTTTTGTATTCTCTCCCATTCGGAATCCGAGAAATGAATACCATGACCTAGCAGACTGTTTTTCCCCACCAAACCTTCGTGCTCATATACGTCTAAATAATCTTTTCTTTTTGGGAAAAGCTGTTTGACGGTTTTAATTTCTTCTTCGTTTTCCGAGATATGTGTTTGAACAGGCATCTCAGGGTAGCTTTGTTTTAGTTTCCCCAGGTCTTTCAGTTGCTGAGAGCTGCTGGTAATGGCAAAGCGCGGAGTAATGGCATAGGAGAGCCTTTTATACTTATGGTATTTCTCAATCAGTTGTTTGGCAATGCTGATGGTAGTCTCATTGTCTTCGAGTAGTTCTTTGGGCGCATTTCTGTCCATATTTGTCTTCCCGGCAATGATGCGCATATTCAATTCGGCTCCTTTTTCAAATATAGCTCTAATAGATTCCTGATGTACCGAAGAGTAGATAGCTGCTGTAGTAGTCCCGTTTTTTAATAATTCCTTAAAGAAAGAATGGATGTCTTTTTTGCAAAATTCTTTATCAGAAAAATTTTCTTCATAGGGAAAGGTATAGTCTTCCAGCCAGTTTAAGAGCTGTTCTCCATAGGAGGCTATCACCCCTGTTTGCACAGCATGCGTATGCCCATCAATAAATCCAGGCATTAATAATTGGCCTCGTTTATCATCAATAGTGATAATACCTTCCCATTTTGGTAATAGCTCTTGGGCATGGCCTACATCATTAATAATACCATTTATAACTACCAAAATACCATCTTCAAAATACTCGTATTTTTCTTTTGAAAGAAAATGAAAAATACCGGCTCTTATTCCTATGCTTTTGTTGATCATTGGCTAATCTCTAATTATTAAAGGCAAATTTAAGTATTCAATTCTATTTTCCCTTCAACTATTTTAATATTCTTTATATCAAAGTTAAATTCATTACCATCAAACGCAACTGTTTTATCGGCTAATAATCTGTTTGCTGCGGCATTCTCTTTAATATTTTCTGTATTATTGGATTCTAAGAAAAAGAATATAGCGGGTTTAAAGATGTGTCTTAAACCTCCGGATTCAATAATAATCAAACGGTTGGGAGGTATTAAACTCAAGGTGTAATTAAAGGCCTCTTTCAAATGGAGGTCTTTTACCTGAAGAAAAAACACCTCATCGGCTCCTGCGGCTTTCATTCTGGAGCTGTCTTTCGGATTATTGGTCTTTTGTTCCAGGGATAAGATAAAACGATGATCACTAAAAATAGTTCCGGGAGGCGTCTGATTATGAAAATGAGGGCTGATTTTTATGGCATAGACTTTTTCTTTTTGGCTTTTTAAATACCTGATGATCTTGCAGGCAAAGGTGGTTTTGCCCACATTTTGTTTTGCTCCTGCCAATAGAATGATTCTCTCGGGGTGTATGTTGATAGTGGTTGATATGGTTTTAATGTTTTTCAATACTG
>Ga0256827_10001349_pt1 | contig 15676 bp, 16 predicted proteins | sample CV84metaG_FD_185977 | JGI IMG/M metagenome (GOLD analysis project Ga0256827, IMG submission 185977) | Hydrothermal vent microbial communities from East Pacific Rise, Pacific Ocean - CV84 | ecosystem: Environmental > Aquatic > Marine > Hydrothermal vents | place: Pacific Ocean: East Pacific Rise... | reverse complement strand
AACAATTGAGAACATTATCAATTTTAGAGCATAGAGAGTAATTTAATTTAGCTCATTTTTATATTTTAACTATTTTTTTTAATAGTTTTAAAAACTAAATCCACCTATAATTCAACTCTCAAAATTATAGGTAAACATGAAAATATTAATACTAACACTAACCCTCACTCTCTCTCTACTATCTGATGCCCTACTTATACAAGGTAAACGCCCATATAGTATGCTAGATAGAGTCGATCGTAATAATGTAGGAGACACTCTCTATATAACGCAAAAACCAAGTCTCTTTACTAAAAATATTTCTCCTCTAAGTAAATATCAACAGAAAATTTACGATAGAGCATATAACAAAAAGCTTTTTAGCCCTTGGCACACTAAAAAGATGGGAATATCATGGAGGAAAAGACACTGGCAGTTCAAATTTTCAAAACAACGAACTTATACAATATCAGGAAAATCAATAAAGAAAAAATGGTTTAGATACCAAATCAAAAACTCAAATATGAAGTCATATCAGTCCATAAACAGATCAGCCATAACCATAAGACATACTGATCTAAAGCTCTTTCCCTCTAAACGAGGTATATACTATCACCCAAGACGCACAGGAGAGGGCTTTCCTTTTGATTATAATCAAAACTCATCCCTCTCGATCAACACACCACTAATTGTCTCTCACTACTCAAAAGATAAAAAATGGGTCTTTGTCAAAAGTGGATATGCCTTTGGATGGCTACCTATCCAAGATATTGCCTTTGCCACAGCTTGGTTCAAAAAAAAGTTTGAAAACAACAATTATACAATTAGTATCAAAGACAATCTATATATCAAAGATAACAGTCTAAAAACAATTGTCAAGCTAGGTACACTTTTTCCTTTTGATAGCAAAAAGAGACGATATATCTTTGCTAAAAAAAATGGAAAAGGATATGCACAGCTTGGCTATATCAATCTATCAAATAAAAATTTTTTAGCCTCCAAACCACTCTCCTTTACAGCTAAGAATATCGCTAAAATAGCCAAAGAGTTCATTCGTGAGCCTTATGGTTGGGGAGGAAAATTATACGCTAGAGACTGCTCTAGTTTTACTCGTGATTTTTTTGCCCCTTTTGGTATATTTTTACGTCGAAACTCTGTCCAGCAACTATATGATGGAAAAAAGATTATCTCTTTACGCTATATGTCCCATAAAAAAAAGAGAGAGACTATTTTAAAATATGGAAAACCCTTTCGTACACTGCTATTTGTCAAAGGGCATATCGCTCTATATATAGGTCAGCTCAGAGGTGAACCAATCATTATGCACAACTATTGGGGCGTAAGATTAAACAATGGGAGCAAATGTATCTTGGGAAGAACCATTATCACAACTACTAGAGCGGGAAGAGAGATGCCTAACATTCGTCCTCGAAGTTTTTTGATTAATACCTTTTCGAAGATGATTATATTTTAACAGAAATTCAATAGATTAAAGAAAAAAAAACTATAATCATAAAATTTTAAAAGGGACTACATGCAACATCTTATAGATACCAATGACTTTACAGAACAACAGATAAAACAGCTCGTCAACGATGCCAAAAGTTTTAAAAAAGAGAGACCTGCCACACTCCTTCAAGATAAGCTTCTCATTACACTTTTTTTTGAAAGTTCTACGAGAACTAGAAGTTCCTTTGAAGTGGCTGCCAAAAGGTTAGGTGCATCTGTCGTTCACCTAGATCCAACCAAAAGCTCAACAACCAAAGGAGAGAGCCTTGATGATACCTTTGCCAACTTATGTGCGATGGAGCCTGATGGAGTTATCATCCGTCATGGATATAATGCCACACCTCAAAAACTAGCTAACAAAGAGCTAACCCCTGTTATCAATGCAGGAGCAGGAAACTATGCTCATCCAACACAAGCACTCCTCGATTACTTTACAATGCTAGAACATTTTGAAAATGGTGTAGAAGGTAAAACTATTGCTATAGTAGGAGATATTGTTAGCTCTCGTGTTGCAAGTTCTGGGATTCGTCTCTTTACTCGTATGGGAATGAGAGTGGTACTAGTAGCACCTCAACCATTTATGCCTGATAATGAACTCGAAAAATTTGAACACCTCGATGAGATTATAGATGAAGTAGATGTGATAATGAGTCTTCGAGCGCAACTAGAGAGACATAAAGCTCCTATCTTTGAAGATTATGAGGAGTATGCAAAAGAGTACTGTATCACAAAAGAGAGACTTCAAGATAGAGATGTCCTTCTTCTACACCCAGGACCTGTGATGAGAAATATAGATATATCTGATGAGATGCTAGAGGATCCTCGTTGTAAAGTTATGGAGCAAGTGACAAATGGTGTCTATATTCGTATGGCAATATTAAAAGCTATTCTAATAGATAGTTAATGGAAGAGATTACCAGACTTGCAAAACAAAGGGAGCCTTTTATCTTTGTCATCTCTTATGATAAAAAAGATAAATTTATTCAGCCTTTAAATAGATTGGATGAAGATGTTTTGTATAAGATAAATCATCATAGAAACTACCCTAAAATACCTATAGAGAAGAGTTGTCTACTCAAAAAATATCCTATTGAATTCAAATCGTATAAAAAATCTATGGATAAAATTTTAGAAGAGATTCGTGCAGGAAATACATATCTATTGAACTTGACATTCAAAACCAAAATAGAGACAAACCTAACTCTAAAAGAGATATTTACATACTCAAGAGCAAAATACAAACTCTATTTCAAAGATAAGTTTATCTGCTTCTCTCCTGAAAAATTTATAGAGATAGAGGGAGAGACTATCTCCACCTATCCTATGAAAGGTACAATAGAAGCCACTCTACCAAATGCAAAAGAGCAGATATTAGCAAATAAAAAAGAGATGGCTGAGCATGTGATGATAGTTGATCTAATGCGTAATGATCTAGGGATGGTCGCACAAAAAGTCAAAGTAGATAGATTTAGATATATTGATAAAATCAGAGCTGGAGATAAAGAGCTACTACAGGTGAGTTCAAAGATAAGTGCTACACTACCCACTAGTTGGCGAGATAATTTAGGTGATATTCTTGAGACTATTTTACCTGCTGGTTCAATAACAGGAACACCAAAAAAAAGTACAATAAATATCATTGACAAAATAGAAGATTATAAGAGAGGCTTCTATACAGGGATTTTTGGTATATTTGATGGAGAAAGTTTATACTCTGCTGTGATGATAAGATTTATTGAAAAAAAGGATCAAAAATTCTACTATAAAAGTGGGGGAGGCATCACGATAGATAGTGATGCCAAGAGTGAATATAGTGAGCTAATAGACAAAATCTATCTGCCTCTATAATATTAATATATATTGGTTACTAAGAAACCACCACCAAAACGACCTGATGCAATCGCGGCTCTAGCCTCTTGTTGAGTTGCAAATCCAATTAAAATTGCTTTATAGAGAGTCTTACCTCTTACATTTACCGTCTTCACAATAGCTGTATATTGACCTCCACCAGCACTCTGTGCTGCATCTCTAGCTGCAGATTGGGACGAAAATGCACCTATCTGTACTCCTATACCATTACTATTATTGGCTGGTGTACTATTATGAGAAGTATTATACGAAGGGGTATATCCTCCTCCTGTATTAGATGAACCATAAGAGGAATTACTAGGAGCAGAACCACTTACGATAAAAGCACCTGGAAACTGTCGAGAAGCTAAAGCTTTAGCCTCGGATCTACTTGAAAATCCCGTTACAATAACTTTGTTCATTGCACCTTTTTTAATATAAGCACTATACTTAGGGGCTAAACTCAGACTATTTTTCATCTCTTGAGCAGCGTAATAATCTCTAAGTGCAGCAACTTGAAGTTGTACACCTCCACCACCTCCGCCACTACCACCAGAGTATGAAGCTTCTGTAGAGTAAGTATTATCTACTGGAGGGGTATAAGTTGTTCCACCACCTACACTACCTGTAGCATAAGGATCATTATATATATCACCACCTCCTCCACCTGTAGCACCAGTAACAGCATATGGATCAGTATATGAACCCCCGCCACCACCACTACTTGTAGTTGTTGTTACGGGATCATAAGACTCCGTTGTAATCACAGCTGTGTCCTGACCACCATAGACAACCCCACTATTATTCACTGTTGTAGTATCTTGACCGTAAACAACACCTCCACTGTTGCTCACTGCTGGATCAGCATAAACAATCGGGGCTGAATCTTCATAGACTACGGCTGGTTGTTCATCATAAACTACTGCATTATTATCAGTTGTATTTACCTCATCAGTAGGCTTAACACACCCTGTAAATAGTGCAAATGCAGTTAGTGAAATAAGGATTTTATTATACTTCATCGGACTTCCCTTGATTTTTATTTTGTATTATTATAACAACTTTATATTTATATTTAGCAATTTGATTGATTTTTATTTTTTTATATTATTTTTTTGAGTTCTCTCTTTTTTACTTGAGACAGAGAAACGCAATAGATCATCCGTACTCTTTACATAATCTGGAAGGTTGTCAAAAGTGATATTTAATAGCTTTGTTGTAGTCAAAGCATCACTATAAGCTCGATGATGCACAGGAACACCTAATCCTAGCGATTCATTAAGGTAGGCGAGTCCATACCTTTCACTCTCTATTGTTCTCTTTGATAGATCTATAGAGCACAGTTTTTGGTTACCAATTGTTCCCAAACCAAAGCGATCAAAAGAGTGATTGAGAAATCCATAATCAAAATTTGCATTATGTGCAACAAAGATCGCATCCTCCATAAAAACCCTAAGTTTGGTCAAAACCTCTAGTCTAGTAGGAGCACCTATCAGATCTTTTGGCTCAATTCCTGTAATCCTAGTAATATATTCGGGCAAAAAAGCACACTCTACAAAACTCTCAAAACGATCTATAATCTTACCCCCTTGAAGCATCACTGCACCGACCTCAATCACTTGTGCTGTTTGAGGTTTACTTCCATTGGTTTCAATATCAATCACACAAAACTTCTGTTCAGTATAGGGTCTACTATAAGTTTCCAAAGAATAGATATTGTTCTCCTCCTCAATAGGATACCCTGCTGCTTGTAAAAACAGAAATAGTGTATCTGCATCTTCAAATAGTGTGGTATGCTTAGAGACTATTCTCTTATATGCTTCTGCTGATAATATTCCTCTATTTCTTCGGAAAGCTGAGGTTAACTCCTCATAAACTCTTTGCATTTTTTATAAATTTAGTTACCTTTTCATAGTTTTTTCTACCCTTTATCCGTTCAACACCTGAACTGACATCTACCCCATAAAAATTATACTTTTTAACCTCATCAAGATTTTCAGATGTCAATCCACCTGCTAGTATAATCTTAGAACAATCAATACCATCAAACCATTCCAAATTTAATCTTTCACCACTTCCACCATAACCTTCACAATATACATCAACCAATCTATATCGATCAGAATACTGAAGTATATCTTTGGGTTCTTTGGCTCGAATTACGGGAAGAGTCTTTGCTTTGATCATATCCAAAGCCTCCTCGTCCACATCAAAATGAATCTGACTTAGTGTCAAATCACAATATTTGCTAATTGTGTCAATTGTATCTACACCCTCATGAACAAAAAGCCCTACTCTTCCTATAAAGGGAGGCAATTTATCTATAATCTTTTTTGCACTGCTTGGAGTAATATATCTTGGAGACTTATCATAAAAAACAAAACCTAATGCATCTGCTCCAGCATCTATAGCTTGTAGTGCATCTTGCATACTGGTAATACCACATATCTTGACTCTCATACTAATTGCCTCTTTTCAATGACAATATAGCATTCTCATATCCATCTTTATGACCAAAAACATAAGATCCAGCTACAACAATATCTACCCCTGCATCTTTGAGTTCAGAGACATTTTGATCATTGACTCCACCATCAACCTCAATTAGACAATTTGGATTATATTTTTCGATTAGAGCTTTGAGTCGCTTTCCCTTTTCAATCACAGAAGGGATAAACTTCTGCCCTCCAAAACCAGGATTGACACTCATAAGAAGTACCATATCTATATCAGCCAATAGAAATTCTATCGCTTCAGGTGGAGTATGAGGATTAAGCACGACTGCTGGTCTAATACCCAAAGATCGAATCTTTTGAATCAATCTATGAGGGTGTTTTTCCTCTTCCATATGAAAAGAGATATATTCAGGACTAAAAGGGGCAAACAGATCAACAAAAAATGAGTTATTTTCTACCATAAGATGTATATCAAGTGGTTTTGTAGCTACTTTTGCTACAGAAGAGACCACCACTGGACCAATTGTGAGATTTGGTACAAAATGACCATCCATCACATCTACATGAACCAAATCACATCCAGCGTCACAAATCGCTTTTACATCTTGTGCCAATTGTCCAAAATCAGCTGACAATATACTTGGAGCTACCAACATCCCAATAACCTACTTAATTTAAATTTTTCAACATTATAACAAAAAGAGTAGCAGTTTGGCTTTTTAATTTCTAATCTACTTTCTTTTAAGCATTTTTTTACTATAATCGCACAACTTTTTAGAGAGCTATCTATATAGCAACTCAAAATATTATATTATTAAGGGTATAACATGGCACGAAGATGTGATGTAACAGGAAAAGGTCCATTGGTTGGAAACAATGTATCTCATGCAAACAATAAAACAAAAAGAAGACAGTTACCAAACCTAAGATCGGTGAAAGTAACTATGGAAGATGGAACAACTAAGAGACTTAAAGTTGCTGCATCAACACTAAGAACAATGAAAAAGAAAGCTGCTCAAGCTACGGCTGAAACAACAGAGGCATAATCTCTTCAATTAGAGATTAACTATTTTGGCCTCACAAAATAGACTCAAAAAGTTTCTCGGATGGCGAGAAACTGTAAAACCACACATTACACTCAATGAAGAGTTATATGTACTCTTAGCACCTTTTAGACTCCCCTTTATTTTAACTGTTCTGACCATGCTGTTTGGAACACTTGGATATATGCTTGTAGATGATATGTCACTACTAGATGCACTCTATCAGACGGGGATTACTTTTACTACAGTTGGCTTTGGAGAGATGGCTCCTATATCTGATATTGGACGAATCTTTACTATATGTCTTATCATTTTTGGATTTCTCATCTTTTCAGTAGCGATAGGTATTATTGTAGAGGTTCTAAATAGAGGAGAACTACAAGGTGTCATAAAGGAGAGACGAATGTTATACAATGTCGCTAGATTAAAACAGCACTTTGTGGTCTGTTATCATAATGAGTTTACTATTCAAGTAACTAAACATCTAAGAGAGAGTCACATCCCTTTTGTAGTGATTGATCCTAGTGAAGATCTAAATGAGTTTGCACTAAAATATCACTATCCTTACTATATCAAGGGAGAGCCTCATACAGAAGAGGCGATACTAAAATCACATCTCTCCTCGGCAAAAGGGATTATAACTCTTGCGGATAACATCGCGGATAATATTGCTACTATAGCCTCTGTGAGACTATATGAACAGGAGATAGGAAGAAAGCGTTCATATCTGATTATATCCAATGCACACTCAACAAGTGATGAGGAGAAACTCAGAAAACTTGGTGCAGACAAGGTTGTCACCCCTACAAGTATCATGGCTCAAAGGATCAATGCTATGGCGATCCGTCCTGATATGGAAAATCTACTTCAAGAGTTTCTATACAAACAAGATACTCCACTAGATATGGAAGAGGCAAGAATCACAAAAACCTCTTGGTTGACCCTGCGAAAGATAAGAGATGCAAGTTTTAGAGAGATAGCCAATGTCACGATCATAGGTCTGAGGCAACAGGATGGAAAATTTATCCCAATGCCAAAAGGTGATACCACTATCACAGCAGGAAGTAAGCTACTACTTATCGGTCCAAGTGATGGGATACGAAAAGTTAAAAAAATAATTAGAAAAACAATACAACCAAAGGAGATGCACTATGTTTAATCTTTTTTCACTAAAAGGTGGAATCTCAAATGTCAAGGGATTTTTTTGTGATGGAGTCAATGTAGGGATGAAGACAAACCCTGCAAACTCAGGTGTAAGTGATGATATAGATGGAGATGTAGCTTTTATTCGTTCGGAGACACTATGTGATATTTCTGCACGATTTACAAATAACAAGTTTCAAGCAGCACCTATCAAACACTACCAAAAATACCCTGATAACTTTCAGACCAACTTTATCCTTATGAATGCCAAAAATGCTAATGCTATGACAGGAGCAAAAGGGGTAGAGGATATAGAGTCTCTATTTGAAGAGTTAGGAACACATATTCCTCTACACAATCCGATTATGTCCTCGACAGGAGTTATAGGCTACAGACTCAACCAAGAGAAGATAGCCACTGCCTTTGAGAAATTTGATTTTGATGCTAAAAATTCAGAGAAAACAGCTCGTGCAATTATGACCACGGATCAATTCAAAAAAGAGCTATCTTTTCAAGTAGATCTTGATGATGGTGAATCATTTACTATAGCTGGTATATGTAAAGGGGCAGGTATGATAAACCCTGCTATGGCAACTATGCTATGCTTTATTACTACAGATGCTGATATACCAAAAGAGGATATGGAAGAGCTATTGACAGAGGCTACAGAGGGTTCATTTAATAGAATATCTGTCGATGGAGATACCTCTACGAATGATACTATTATGCTCTTAGCCAATAAGTTATCAGGATCTTACAATAAAGAGGCTTTTAGAGTGGCTCTTAAGAAGATAACCTTTGAGTTGGCAATGATGATACTAAGAGATGGAGAGGGTGCAAATAAACTAGTAGCATTTGAGGTCAAGGGAGCAAAAAATGAAGCCCAAGCAAAAAAGGCTAGTATGGCTCTAAGCAACTCTCTTCTGGTCAAAACTGCTCTCTTTGGAGAAGATCCAAACTGGGGTAGAATAGCATCAACCATTGGAGCTAGTGGAGTGGAGTGTGATGATAGAACACTCACTATACACTACGATAAGCTACTCATATACTCAAATGAACAGAGAGAGCTAGACAAAGAGAGAGAGGATAAAGCCTATGAAATCATGAAAAATGATAGCTTTCGTGTCACCTGTGATCTAGGTATAGGAGAGGGTGAATTCACCTCTTATGGGTGTGATCTTAGCTATGAGTATGTGAAAATAAATGCAGAATACAGAACATAAAAAGGTATATAGATGAATTTTAGACCAATACTTGCGTTTATAATAGGGGGGCTTTTTCTACTACTAATTGTGACCATATATAACAATAGAGTTATCAACACAACAGTACTACTTCAAGCAGGACATGAGGGAAGAACCAAGGGGAATATTGGCTCAATCAATGGTAATTACAGAGAGGTAAACTGGAATACTTTGGTCACAAAAGAGATTGAAAAAGAGTTAAAAAAGAACAATATAGATGTAACAAGAGTTGGAGCAAACATTCCATATGCAAATACAAGAGTGGCGATAGCAATACATTTTGATGGAGCAACACACCCATGTGGTACAGGTGCATCTATAGGATATGATAGCAAACATAGAAAATCAAAAATTCTAGCCAAGCGATGGAAAAATATATATAAAGATTACTTTCCATTTAAGTGGCATAGAGATAACTTTACCAAAAATCTATCAGACTACTATGGATTTAAGAAAGTCAACAGTGAAAAAGGGTTTCTTGTCCTAGAGCTAGGTGAGATCACCTGTAACAAACAAGTAGAGTGGTTAGAGCCAAGATTAGAGCTAATATCTATAAAGGTGGCTGATTTTATTATGGATGAGTTGGAGAGATAAGAAAAATAGGGTATAGTACGAAAAAAAATAAAAAAAGACAAAACTATGCAAAAAAAATTATTAATCCTAACAACTGCTATCTTAACAACTGCATGTACAGCAAAAGAGAATATAGAGGTGGTATATACACCACCACCTACTCAACCTAAAAATAATATAGAGGTTGTCTATACTCCACCCACTAAAACTTCAGATAATATAGAAGTGATCTACTCTCCCCAAAAAGAGTCTATAAACATAATAGACAAACCAATTATATTCGAACAATCACGAATCAATATGACCAAAGAGTATATAAAAAAACACTATGGTCTAAAAGTAGATAATATAGAGATAACTCCTAGAATCATTGTTCTTCACTGGACAGCTGATATGAGCTTTGACAAATCATTTAAAAGATTAGAGGCTCAAAAACTATTTTCAGATAGAAAAGATATTGCAAAAGCAAGTGCATTGAATGTCTCTGCACACTTTTTGGTAGCTAGAGATGGTACTATTTATAGACTTATGCCCGAAAATTGGATGGCTAGACACGTAATTGGTCTCAACTACTCTAGTATAGGTGTCGAGAATGTAGGAGGAAAAGGCAATAAAAAAGATGATTTGACCCCTGAACAACTAGAGGCAAACATCAAGCTAGTAAGATACCTAAAAGAGAAGTATCCTAGTATAACACACCTTATAGGTCACCATGAGTATAGAGAGTTAGAGGGAAGTGAACTATGGCTAGAGAAGGATAAAGGGTATAGAACCAACAAAAGTGATCCAGGAGATAGATTTATGAATGCTGTGAGAAATAGAGTAAAAGAGTTGAATCTTATTAAATAGAAGAGGAGTTTAGCATCTTGTAGAAAGTACAAAGTTCATAGTTACCCCATACAACTGAAAATAACTATGATCTTCATACTTGAAATATCTAAATAGCCTCTTCCATCTATTAGTATATCTTAAAAAAATTTAAAAAAAATATAGAAACAGCTATTTTCAAGTAAATAGCTGTAAAATATTAATATTTTACGAACTTTAGAGTAGGTTTATCATCAGATTTCACAACTTCAATAAATTGTTCAGACTCTTGATACTCCAATATTTTTAGGATTTTTAACTGATTTAACATATTTGCATAACTATTATCATGTATCTCTCCTTGTCTTTTTCCATCAAATACAGTAAATGTTCCCAATGAAAGTTCAAAAATATCTATCAACTCAAGATCATCTATATTTGAAGAGGGAGGAAGAAGAATATAGGAGCCATCTTCCAAATTCCCACCTTTAATCTCAAGCTCATAGAGTTCAATACTATCTGCTCCAGATAAAACCTCTGTACCATTTTCATCACAACTCTCATTGTTTTCGCAGACAACCTCCGAGGTTGAACCAACTTCTGTACTTACAGTCCCTAAAGTATCATTTGAAATCTTACCAGAGAAGAGTAATAGAGTATTCTCTTCCGAGATTTCAGCATTGGTTGAAAAACTACTTACATTGGTCTCATTTCCTTCAGTAAAAGCTTCTATACTATTTGTTCTAAGTGTAAATGAGTTATTTCCTTCATCTGCTGTTGTAAGAGTTAAATTCATATTCTCTTTATGTCCATCTACTGTATCATGCTTATCATAAACATGCATCATCTCTCCACCCTCTTCATCCGTAAGATAGTGTACAGAGACAGAAAAACTTGTCTTGTTATCCTCATAGAAATAACTAGTTATCACATCTCTACTGTTCTCTGACCATTTTAATGTCTGAGTCTCTTTTTTACTATCGCCCTCTATAGACTCTTTTTGAAGCTGAAAAATTTTTATAGTTTTATTATTTGCTTTCACTGAGGTCTCTGAATTTATATCAAATGTCAAACTATACTGATACCCTATACTACTATCATGATTGGTATAGGTCAACTCACCTAAAAAGACTCTAGTATTATTTAGATCTTTAAAGCTTTTATTATCATCAGAAATAGAATCAAGAGAATCAATAACTTTATCATTCATAATAAAAGAGAGTGATCTATTCTCAAATGTACAAGAGATCATCCCTTCACATCTCAAAAGAACCTCAGGCATAACCTCTTCAAGAACTACTAAATTTACCTCCGCAATATTTAGTATCTCTTCCACTTCAAAAATATCCTGTTTAAGTTGAGTATATCCTATTTTATTATTTATGGCTGTTGATTGATTAGTCTCATTTGTCTCAGAAGATTTTTTTAGGACTTTTGGAAAATCCATACTAATAGCTTTAGGTAATATACTCTCCTCTTCAACAACAATACCTCCCTTAATAGGTGGTTCATCTTCGTCAGCAGTTATCTCATTAGTTGATGCCATATCCTCTTCTGCTACTGCCAATTGAGACCCCTCCAATTCAGAAGTTACATTTAATTCAGCAGTAGCTGAAGCTTCTGTATCTAATTCTGCTGATGCACTAGCTGTATCATCCTTTTTTGAGCTAGATCCCATTACTCCACAGCCACTTATGAAGTATATTATCAGTATAAACATTGCAGTTCGAATCATCATTAAAGCCTCTTTTAGTTTTACTAATAATAGCATGAAAACCTATACATAAGGTTAAATAAATATTTCATGTACTACTATAGTATAAGCAAGTTATAATAAAAAAATGTAGAAAAAGTGTAGAAAATGTTAAAGAAATTAAATTACAACCTTTTATATGTCGAAGATGAGGCGTTTATCCGCCGTATAGCTGTATCCTACCTACGTCCCTATTTTGCAGAGATCTATCAAGCAAGTGATGGAGTGGAGGCAATGGAGATATACAATAGAGAGAAACCTGATATGATTATCACTGATATTGAGATGCCAAATATGGATGGTCTCACTCTATGTAAAGAGATTAGAAAAAATGATAAAAAGACCCCTATTATCATAACTACTGCATATACTAGTACCGAGTATCTATTAGAAGCAGTGAGTCTCAATCTCATCAAGTATCTAGTCAAGCCAATGGAGGAAGAGCCTCTTTTCGAAGCTATAAATCTCTGTATAGAACAGATAGAGACACAAAACCCAACTGTTGTGCATATCTCAAAAGAGTATAAGTATGATAGCTTCAACCAGACGCTCATTCGAGATGACAAAATAGTCACTCTAACGGACTCTCAACACAAACTCCTGAGTATCTTGATCAAAAATAGAGGCAGGATTGTCTCATATGAAGAGATAGAGAACTTTGTATGGTTCGATAAAATTATGAGTTCTGATGCCCTTCGCTCTTTGATGCGTGATGTACGTAAGCTTATCGGCAAAGAGCGAATAGAAAACATATCAAAATGCGGATATAGGATACACCTCTATGGATAAAATTATGAAGATAAAACTCGCCCTTGTTGTTCTATACTTGGGTGTAGCGATCACACTTTTTTATGACCATCATTTTACAATTAGTGAGACAACTCTGCATGACTATAATACCATGCAATTTATGGTTGCTATACTATCGTTGGGTGTGATATTATCTTCTAGTCTATACAACCTAGCCTTTTATGTTTTTATCCGAAAAAAACAGTATCTCTACTATGCACTAGCCCAGATCGCTATAATCTCTCTACTACTACAGATAGAGAATCTCTTTATTTCACCTTTTGATGAGATATATGGATTTGAGAGAACAGTCTTTTGGTTAGATATGTCTCAGATTTTGATCATTATATTCTCTATGAGATTTATACAGAACTTTCTAAATTTATATAAAATAGAGAGACTAAATAAACTTATTAATATAGTGACATATATAGCATTTTTTGATCTACTCTTCACTCTGGTCTTTTCTCATGCTATATTTATCAAGTTTGTACCTAGCTTTATATGGATTTTATTTGTTCTATCTGAAGCGAGGAGACTTATAGTAGACAAAGATATACCTTTTTATATCATTATTGTAGGATGGTCTACTGTACTATTTGTCTCTCTATTTGAGTTTATAGGTATAGAGATCGCTACTTTTCCATATCTTCATGTCGCCTTTGCTATTGAATCTGTACTGCTCTCTTTTGCTATCTCATATAAGTTCAAGCTAATAGAGAAAGCACAAAGAACTCAACAGACGCTACTACTACAGCAGTCTCGACTTGCCAGTATGGGAGAGATGATCTCTATTATCGCTCATCAATGGAGACAACCTCTCAACTTCTTGTCGTTCTCATTTATGCATGTCAAGAGAAGTTGTAAAGATGATGAAGATGCACTGCTGACTATAAAAGAGGCAAATGAGCAACTCCAATATATGTCAACTACCATCGAAAACTTTAGAAACTTCTATAACCCATCAAAGCACAAAGAGTCGTTTGATATAGAGAAGTCAACTCAAAGTACCCTACAGATTGTCTCCCCTACCCTTCAACCTGCAAAGATAAAGGTAGATCTCATCACAAAAGAGGACTTCTCCTTCTTTGCCAATACAAATGAGTTCCAACAGGTGATTCTCAATCTAATCAACAATGCGAGAGATGTCTTAATAGAGAGAAAGATAACTAATCCAACTATCACTATCACTATTGATAAACCAAAAATCACCATCACTGACAATGCAGGTGGCATAGACAAAAAGCATCTTGAGAAAATATTTGAACCATACTTTAGTACCAAACAAAATAGCGATGGAATTGGTCTATATATCTCTAAGACAATTATAGAAAAAGAGATGAAAGGGAGACTAAGTGTCGAGATGAAAGGAGAAAATACAAGCTTTGTGATTGAGCTAAACAGCAGTTTTCATGATTAAAGAAAAGTTGGATATAATGCAAAAATGAAAATTAACGACATACTATTTAAAATAAAAACTGCTCTCTCCTTAGATGAGGAGACTATGATCAAAGCCTACTCTATGACAGAATATGAGATGACTCCATCTCGACTAACCAATATACTAAAACGCCGTCAAGATAAAGACTACCAAGAGGCAAGTTATGAAGAATTAGGTCTATTTTTAGATGGCTTTATAACCCTAAAACGAGGATCAAAACCTAAAAATCCTAATGAGGAGCTAGTAGAACTCACTAATAATCTAATCCTAAAAAAACTCCGTATAGCCCTAGAACTTAAAGATCTAGAACTAAGTATAATCTTTGGTCTAGCAGAAGTACCCATAACACATAGACAGATAGGCTCACTATTTAGAAAAGAGGGTCACAAAAACTTTAAAGTATGTAGCGATGAGCTACTGATAAAATTTTTAGAAGGTCTCGATGAGTTCTATTATGTAGGAGAGTTAGAGGAGTAGACATACTTCTCTTTAAAAAATATAAAAGTGTAATACAGTAAGTTGAATTATAAATAAACAGTAGTAAAAATATGGAAAAAAGAATAAAAATAAAGGGAAAAACATCAAAGAGGCAGCGACCTACATTCCCAATCCAGACAGGATAAGTATTATCGGCGATGGGAGGCTTGACTTCCAGGTTCGGAAAGGAGCTGGGTATGACCCTCCCTCTAGAGCCACCACTAAGAAAGGTAAAAATAAACGAATGTTATTCTTAACTTTCCTAGCTCGATGGAGCTTTGAGTTCTTCTTATGTAGCGATAACCATTAAAGGTATCGTTTTGATATGTTAATACATAACATAGTTAAGAGTCTAATTTCATGTTGACTGATTGTTGCAATTTGGGTTATATGTTTAAACATCTTGCACTTAATAAGGTAGTGACCTTAGAAGTAATGTAAAAAACAAACGATCTATTAGTACTGGTCAGCTAAATGACTTACATCACTTACACACCCAGCCTATCAACCACGTAGTCTTCGTGGGATCTTCAGGGATGATTAATCTTGGAGTTGGCTTCCCGCTTAGATGCCTTCAGCGGTTATCACATCCGAACGTAGCTACCCAACTATGC
>Ga0256827_10001348_pt1 | contig 15683 bp, 16 predicted proteins | sample CV84metaG_FD_185977 | JGI IMG/M metagenome (GOLD analysis project Ga0256827, IMG submission 185977) | Hydrothermal vent microbial communities from East Pacific Rise, Pacific Ocean - CV84 | ecosystem: Environmental > Aquatic > Marine > Hydrothermal vents | place: Pacific Ocean: East Pacific Rise... | reverse complement strand
ATAGGATGGTTTTATTTTCTTAAAACAGAGTATACATACAAAAATTTAACAGTTACATAACAATTTAAAATAAAATTAACATATGTTTTACTAGAATGAGGTAAGATAATTTTATTAAAAAAAGAGCACTTATGCAAACATCGATAACTATAGATGATACATTACAATACACAAAAGGATTAAAGTTACTTTATGTTGAAGATGACTTAGAGCTACAAGAAAGTTCCAAAGAACTTTTTAAAATACTATTTCAATCTGTTACAACAGTAAATGATGGAGAAGAAGCTTTAAAAAAATACAATTCTGAACATTTTGATATTATTATAAGTGATATAAAGATGCCAAAACTAAATGGTATAGAACTTACAAAAGCTATAAGAGAAATAGATAAATCCCAATATATCATCATAACATCAGCATATAATGACGCAGAATACTTAATGGAATTTATCAATCTAAATATAAAACAATTTATACAAAAACCTATAAATATAGATAATATGCTAGAGGTATTATACTTTACATCTAAAAATATTGTAAATCAACAAATGGTTGAACAGTATAGAAGAGAACTAGAATCAAATAATAAGGAGCTTGCAAAAAAGAATGAGGAACTTCAAAGTTTAGTAAGAATCTTAGATGCAAAAATATTACAAATATCAAAAGAAAGCACAAGTTCATCTCATGAACAAGATATAAACTTAGCTGATGCAACTATAAAAGATGAACATCTAAATGAATTAAAAGAATTAGAGATAGATATAAGTGGAGCTGCTGTACTTATAAGTTTATCAAAAAATCTAAGTGTAAGCAATATAGAAGTTTTAGGTGAAATGTTTTTATCATATGCAGAAATACTAGCTAGTTATGACGGATATGTAGACCTATCAAACAAAATAAATGAACTAGGAAATTCACTCAACAATGCACCAGAAAACTTCATAAAAAGAGTAAATGACATATCTACTTTACTTGAAAGTTTTATATATGTACTTAGAATGTGGAGAAAAAATCTTGTAAATGATGAAACACAAAAAGCTTTTGACCTCCACGCCTCTATGATAAACGATATAACAACAATTATATCCATTATAGATGGTACAGAAAATGAGATAGAAACAGAGATGGAATTTTTCTAAAACTTCTTGAAAACTATAATTCTAGTGTATCCAAAATTTCATCTACTACATCTTCTAAAACTTCATAATCATATCCAGCGTCTCGTGCTTTTCTAAGCCCAAAATTTATAGATTGATCTGAAAATGGTTTATTTACAGGAATAATAGTCTTTACTATATGTAAAGCAGTTGCATATTCTTGAATATCGTCTGAAGCTTCTTTTGGATTATCCGAATACCTTATCATATCCACAAAAGAACTATCAAAGCCCCAATGAGAAAATACTTCTGCTGTTACTTGAGAACTAGTTACACCAACATAACTTAACTCAACTTGTGCTAAATTATTTGACAATTCAACTTCTGACATAAAACTTACACCCTCATCCTCTTGGATAATATCACTAGAGATAAGTATCTTTCCTGTTTCTTGTAAAAAAGCAGCAAGATAGAGTTTATCAGCTTTTTCCTTGTCAATTTTGGAATACCATTTAAGCATTAAAATAGATTGCTTTGCTGAAATCTCTGCAAAATCATCACTTGTTATACCATATGGTTGCATATCAACATTTAAAAGTTTTCTAACAGAATTACCAATAGCTATACTTCGTGTGGTACTCATACCAAAAAGAGATACAGCCTGAGAAACACTTCTTATCTCTTTTCCAAATCCATAAAGTGGAGAATTAGCAGCTTTTAAAAGATTTGCAACAATCATAGGATCAGGTTCAATAACTTTTACTAAGTCCATTATTCCAGCTTCCTCATCTGAATAAACTCTATTTATATCCATAATAGTTTTTGAAAGCGGTGGTAATGATTTTATACTTTCTATAATAGAACTCTTCATACTTTTAAACCTTTTAATTATATAATAACATTATACATATATATTTTAAACAATTTCTAAAGATTTAATTTTGATAAATCCACTTTATCTATCTGAGATGGCTTTAAATAGATATCTGCATATTTTTTATATATACCTTTTTCTACAAATACTCTAAAGATATCCCTATCTATATGTTCATCTTCTACCATTTTACTCATTATTTTTAATGTTACAGACAATGTTTTAGCCTCTTTATATGGTCTATCAGAGGCACTTAATGCTTCAAATATATCTGCTATAGCCATAACTCTATCACCTATAGACAATTGCTCTTTTGTAAGTTTTCTTGGATATCCTGTACCTATTAAAGTTTCATGATGTGTTCCTGCATACTCTGGTATATTTTTAAAATAATCTGGAAATGGGATCTCTTCTAACATTTTTATACTCATAATTACATGTTCATTTATCTTAAATCTTTCTTCTGCACTAAGTGTTCCTTTCTTTATACAAAGATTATATATCTCTCCATGATTATAAAGATATTTTGGAACTTCTAATTTAAATCCTCTTTTCTTATAATCATCATAATCAAAATGTTCCCTCTTAGTAATATGTTCCACTTTGTCATCTAAAAGTTTTTCTTTAACTGGTAAATTCTCTTCTAAACCTTCATATCTTAATAATTCACCTTCACTAAGACCAACTCTATCACTAAAGTATCTTACCCATTCTCTTTTTCCTATCGTTTTTATTTTATCTATTTTATCATTATCTAAATACTCACCACCAAGATTTATATTTGCTATAAAATAAAAATCTTTTATAAGTAAATCAACTTCATTTTCATATACATCTTTTGAGATATCACCTTCTAACATCTTTATCTTTTCATCACGAAGTAGTACTTCAAATCTCATACGTATCTCATGTATACGGTTATATATAGTTTCAAGTTTTGTCGCTTTGTCTACCACATACTCTGGAGTAGTAACTTTACCACAATCATGTAGCCATGCTCCTATTTCAAACTCTCTTATTTTATTTTTATCTTTAAAACTAAACTCTTTAAACTTATTATTATCTTTATCTAATTCATCCATTATCATACGTGATATTTGTGGAACTCTTTCACAATGTCCTGCTGTATACTCAGATTTTGCATCTATAGCCTGTGCTATAAGTTTTATTATAGAATTCAACAACTCTTCTTCACTTTTTTGATATTTTTGTATACTTGTAGACATAGACATTAAAGACGTTGAAAGCTCATCAAATTCAAATATTTTAGTATCTACTTTTTTAACATCACTAAAATTAAGTTTTTTTATCTTTTCATTTTCATCGATAAGCTTTTTTATAGGGTCAACTATTTTTGATGTACTATAAATGATAATAGGAATAAATATAAATAACAATACAAACGCTATAAATATAGAATAGTTTGCTTTTTCTATATAAGGAGCTAAAAGTTTATTAGAATCGATTCTAACGCCAATATACTTACTTATAATTCCTGCATTTGTCAACATAACATAATATGGTATATCACCTTGTGTATATTTTATAACTTTATCAAATTTATCAACTAAAATTATATTTTTCAATGAATCTTCTATATCTAAATTTTGATATTCTTTGGCAGTTGAAAGTATATATTTTAAATTATGATCTAATAAAAATATTTCAACTCCATCTAGCGATTTTAAAGAATGAAAATATTTTTCTATGACGTCAAGAGTATAATCTATAGCTATTACACTACCATTACTAGTTTTTTTAGAATATGTTATACCATCCATATCTATAAAATTAAACTTATATGGAGTTGTTACAACCATTTTATCTGATAATTTAGCTTGTTTATACCATTCTTTTTTAGATGGATAATAAGTTTTAGGTTTTGTAACCTGTTTTAAAATTTTTAAATTCTTATCTAAAATATAATATATTTCTTGATTATCAATTATCTCTATAACCATCCATATCGCTTTTTCATAAACATTGAAAAGTTTATGTATAGAATTATTATTTTTTATATTTATAAGTTCAAAAAAAGAACCATCTGTATCCATCATATAAACAGAATAAAGACCTACTCTTACAGATAATATATTGATAAGATCTTTTAAAATTGGATGATATGGTGTTTTAGTTATTTTTATTTTTATTTTCTCATCAAAACTAAGTATATTTAATATATTTTCCAAATTAATATTTTCAGATTCTATATGTGAAGTAATATTTTGTGAAATATTTTTAAAGTAAGAAGTTGTAGATTCTATTGCTATCTTTTTACTAAACTGGAAATTTGAATAAATTATAGAAATTGAGACTATTGAGATAAGAGTAATAAACACAAATAAAATTGTGTTTTTTATCTTTATCTTAGCCATGACAATCTCTTAAAGTTTTTTGAGGATTTGATATATAACCATATCCATTGTAAATAGTAAATATACCATAAAGTATAACAGCTACTGACGACAAACTCATCATCATGTTTCTAAAACTAGTGGCTGAAGCAAGTGATGTTAAAAAACCAACTCCAAACATAGCAGGAATTGTACTAATACCAAAAATAAACATTACTAAAGCTCCATAAAATGGATCTGCAGTTGATGCAGCAGTTATAGCGAAAAAATAAACAAACCCGCAAGGAAGTAAACCATTTAACATTCCTAAAAGAAAAAAACTTACATTTGATTTTGAATTTAAAACTTTTTTAAATGTATTTTTATAAAATAATGAAGATGAAAATGAATGTTCTATAATAGTTAGAAATCTTATCTTGCCCATTAAAGACAAACCTGCTAATATCATTACAATACCAGCGAATATTAACAATGTACCATTTGCATAATTCGAAAATAAAGCAACTCCACCAAGTGCACCAAATAATGCCCCCAATATAGTATAAGTAAACACTCGTCCAAAATTATAAAGCAAATGTGCAATACTTTTAGAAACCTTAGAGGTCTCAGGTGATATTTTGATAGTTGAATAAGCTACAACTATACCACCACACATGCCTATACAATGACCAAAAGAACCCAAAAATGCAATACTTATAATTGTTATTAAATTTACAGTTTCCATTATCTACCCAATAATTTTTTTCTTATTTTTGGATTTGTCATGTTTTCACCTCTAAGAGTTCTAAGTGTCATCTCATTAAAATTTATAAACCCATCCTTTTTATACTCATAAGCACCAAATCCATATCCCATAGGTGTTATCTCATTTATAGAATAAAAAGCTTTCCGTCCATCAATCCATTTTTTAGTATCACGACTCATAACCCATATCACTGCACTATCTTTAAAACTTTTATCCTTAAGCCATTCAACAAAATCTCCATGATCATGAAAAAACCAAGTTTTACCATCCGGTGATATGATTTCTGATGCGAAGTCCAAATCATTAATTACCATACCACAAAAACCATCTTGATATTTTCCAACTTCAATATGCAAAGGCAATTTCTTTAAATTACCCTCTTTTATAACAACCATATTTTGAACTTTTCCAAGAGATAAAAACACTCCAACTATAATAACAACAAAAACAACAATCATAAATACCGGTGTATACTTTTTCATAAATGTATTATACTCTTAAATTACTATTTTATGCTAATAGCTACAACAGCTATAGCAAAATTACCATCATGACTTATACTTAAAGAAATTTTATCAATAAGAAATTTATCTTTTATCCTGTCAGAAAAATTAAGTATAGGTTGACCTTTTATTGTCTTTGATATGACTATATCATCCCACGAACATCCAACTCCAATACCAGTACCTATTGCTTTACTAGCTGCTTCTTTTGCAGCCCAAAATCCAGCAGCAGTTTGTGGTTTTTTAACTAAAGATATTTCATTATTATTTAAAAATTTTTTTAATGCTTTATCACCAAATCTACCTAACATTTTTTCTATTCTATCTATCTGTACTATATCTACACCAACTAACATATAAACTCCTTTTTAATCATTTTCTTTTGAAATAGGATGACAAACTTCCAATGTATCTTTTAAATCTTGTTTTTGTATATGTGTATATATCTGAGTAGTCATCAAAGAAGCATGACCTAAAAGTTCTTGAACAACTCTAAGATCTGCTCCACCTCTTATCAATGATGTTGCATATGAATGCCTTAATACATGAGGAGATACACCCAAATACTTTTGAGTTATCTTAAACGCTGATATTCTACTAAGCTTTGTACCTTTGTAATTACACCAGATAAAATCTTTGTCAAATGGAACAACTAACAAATATTCTGAAATAGCTTTTATAGCTATTTTAGCAAGAGGTACTATTCTTTCTTTTTCACCCTTTGCATGACGTATATGTAACCATTCCCCATCTATATCCCCAACAGATAATTCTAAAGCTTCACTTATCCTAGCCCCACTTGCAAATAAAAATAATATAAGTGCATAATCACGTTTACCTATCCATGAACTATTATCTATGATAGACAAACCATTTTTTATCTCTTTGTATTCTAAAAATTTTGGGAGAAGTTTAGGTATCTTTGCAAATTTAAGTTTATTTTTCTCATCACTAAAATTTTGTTTATAACAAAAATCAAAAAAAGCATTTACAGCTGATAGTTTTCTATTTAATGTTCTTTTATTTTTGTATATACTAAGCGCTTCAAGAAGTTTATTTGAGTTTAATCTTATTAAAGAGGAATGAAGATATTCCTCTATATGTTCAAGGTCACTTTTATATGCCTCTACACTTTTTTTACTAAGAGCTTTATTGATACTTATATACTCTATAAATGCATCTAATTCATTAGACATTATTTTACAGAAATTTTTTTATCCGTTATATAAAAACTTTTATCTCCAATAAATATAAATCCATCATCATCAAAATCTATCTCTTCAATAGTGTATTCAAATGTATTTTTATCTATAACTATCATATAACCCTCTTTTTCTATAGCATAAAGTTTATCTTTATCCTCTATTAAACCATAAAAATGAGCAAATGGAAATTTTATTTTTAAGTTTATCTCTAAGTTTGGCGTTAGAGATATAATTTCACCTTGTTTAGTTGTTATATATATATTTTTATCATCATATGTGATATCTCTTATTTCATATTTTACGCGATGCTCTTTTTGAGACATAGATAATATTTCATAAGTTGTTGCTGCTATGATTTTATTATCAATTATATGTAATGATATAATATTGTTAAAAACATCTTCTGACGAGACTATAACAGTTCTCAGACGTTTTCTCAACTTCTCATTGACAATAACAACAGTACCATTTAACGTGCTAAATAAAACAAGTCCATTCATAAAGTATGGATTTACTACTCTATAATCAACAGCAGTATACTTTGTACCCTGCTCTTTAAAAAGTGTTTCTTTTGATGTTATATCATAAAGTGCTATTTCGTTATCAGCAAAAATTACAGCCAATATATTTTCATTTACACTAGCTCCTGCAATAGTCTTTTTTAATGCAAATTTTTCTTTATTTAAACTATCATCTTTAGATATAAGAGTTACATTTCCATCTATAGATGCAGTTATAATCCAATTACCACTATCAGATATAACCCTTTTATCTTTATCTATTTTTATATTTAAAAGAGAACTTTTTGTCAAAACTTTATCATCTTCAAGTAAAGCGACGGTTGCAGTAGTATCTAAAATAGTTTCACTCTTTTCAATTTTTTCAGACCACTCTCCATCTATTTTTTTTGGTTCAAAAACTTGTTTTGTACTACAAGCACTAAACAAAAAAGTTATTACTGAAGCAAATAATATATATCTAATCAAAATAGTTCTACTTTACACCATAATGCATAAGTGCTTGAGAGAGCTGTGCTAATGGTGAATTTATGTTTACCATATTTAATTTTTCATGAGCTTCGTCTATCTTACCCTCATTCATTAAAAGTACTGCTAACTGAACTTGAGCAAGATCTTTATATACAGCACCCTGTTTTTGAGAGTATGATTCAAGCTGACTTTTATCATCAGATCTTTGAGCAGCTTCATAAAAAGACAAATCACCAACAAAATTAGCTTTTGAAGATTTCAATTCTTCTAATATTTTTATATCATTATCAACAATAGCTTGAGAGTACAACCATACATCGTGCAATTGAGGACTTAATGTTCTTAGTTTATCAGCCTGTATAGTGTCTTTTGGATTTTTTTCTAATGATGCTAATGTTTCATTTGCTAAATTAAGAGTATGTTGTTTATTTGCTTCATAACCGATATCTGCAACAACAACAATAACAATAGCAACCACAGAACCTATTATCAATTTTTTATATTTTTTTACAAATTTTTCTGTAACTACCGCTTTTTCAAAAAACTTCTCTTCAGAACTAAGTTCCTCTTTTACCATCTCTATATCATTTTTTAAACTCAAAAATTATCCTTATTTTCCATATTTTATAAAAAGTGTATAATATTACCCATAAATAAGTTAAAGTTTTATCAAATTATTACTAATACTAAGTTTTATATGATAAAATCTTAAAAACAAATAATATTTCAGGACAGATAAATGCAAGTAGACAATGAACTATTAATAAGATTAGAAAAGTTATCATTCTTAAAAGTGGATGATAACAAAAGAGAAGAAATAATATCTCAACTTTCAGAAATAGTTAGTTTTGTAGATAATTTAAGTGAGTTAGATACAAAAGATGTTGATGATAAGTTTTCCATGACTGATAAAGCAACAATACTAAGAGAAGATATACCAAAATGTGATTCTTCTATAAATGATAATATTCTTAAACATGCCCCAAAAAGTGCAGATGATTTTTTCATAGTTCCTAAAATAATAGAGTAAACTAGATAGCATGATAAAAATTTACGGTATAAAAAATTGTGACAGTGTAAAAAAAGCATTAAAATTTTTTAAAAATAATAATATACCTTATGAACTAAATGATTTTAAAAATAAACCAATTGAATGTGATAAAGTAACTTATTGGTTACAACATATAGATATAAAATCTCTTTTCAATGCAAGAAGTACAACATACAGAAACTTAAAACTAAAAGAAAAGCATCTAGATGAAAAAGAACAAAAACAATGGTTATGTAAAGAAAATCTTCTTATAAAAAGACCTGTAATTGAGTACAATAATTCTATTATAGTTGGATTTAACGAAGAAAATTATACAAGGAGTTTTTTATGAGTGAAGAAGTTACACAAAACAATACCCCTCAAAAATTAGATATAAAAAAATTACTAAAAAGTGTTATAGCATTTAAATCATCTGATTTACATTTAGTTGTTGGTAGTGAACCTCAGATAAGAATAGATAAAGAGTTAAGAGCTTTAAATCTTCCTGTATTAAATGCGAAAGATATAGAGGAGATGGCTTATTCTCTCATAGAAGACAAACAGAAAAAAGAATTTGAAGAACATAATGAACTTGATTTCTCTTTTGAACTAAAAAACATAGGACGTTTTCGTGCCAATTATTATCGCACTATACACGGTATAGGTTGTGCATTTCGTATGATTCCTATAGATATACCTACACTTGATGAATATGGAAATCCACCTATATTTAAAGAGATTATAAAAAGAGAAAAAGGACTTATTTTGGTAACAGGTCCTACAGGTAGTGGTAAGTCAACTACCTTAGCCTCTATGCTTCATGAGATAAACTTAACAGAAAGAAGACATATTATTACTATTGAAGACCCTGTTGAATTTGTTCATAAAAATATTAAATCTTTATTTTCACAACGTGATGTTGGTAGTAATACAGAATCATTTGCTACAGCACTAAAGTATTCACTTCGTCAAGATCCAGATATTATACTTATCGGGGAAATGAGAGATGCTGAAACTATAGGTGCAGCTCTAACAGCAGCAGAAACTGGTCACCTTGTTTTTGGAACACTGCACACTAACTCTGCACCAGGAACTATAAACCGTATAATAGATGTTTTTGATGGTGAAGAACAATCACAAATAAGAGCTCAACTCGCAACATCACTTGTAGCAGTTGTATCCCAAACACTTATTCCAAGAGTTGGATCAGGAAAAGTAGCAACACAAGAAATACTTATAACAAATCCTGCTATTCAAAACCAAATACGTGAAGATAAAGTACATCAGATATATTCTCAAATGCAGCTAAATCAAAGAGAAACAAATATGACAACGCAAACTCAACAATTAATTGAATTACTTCAAAAAAATATTATCTCAAAAGAAAATGCTATAAAAAATTCAAATAGACCCGAAGAACTAATAAAAATGATAGATGCACTCTAAGAGTGCATTATACAAATACTACACCAATTCAGAACTTGGTGCACCAAAATAAAAACCTTGAGAGTAATCAATACCTAGCTCTTTTATCCTATCTTGAACAGCTTTATTGTGTATAAATTCAGCTATAATTTTTATACCACTTCTCTTACATATAGAGACAATAGCATCAACAATGATTTGACTTTTTTCATCATCAATAATATTTTTAATAAAAGCACCATCTATCTTTAAATAATCAGGTTTTATCTCCAAAAGCCTAGAAAGATTTGAATTTTCAGCACCAAAATCATCTATAGCAACTTTAAAACCATTTTCTCTTAATGAATCTAATTGACTTATAGTTGTACCACTATCTAAAGAAGCAATATCCTCTAACATCTCCAATACAACGCGAGAAGGGGAAATATTATATTTATTTACATTCTTTAAAAGATACTCTTCAAGATAATTCAATGCCAAATCTTCACCTGTTATATTTATAGAAAACTCAAACTCAGTATTGCTAAATTTTTTAAAACTTTGAGATATAAGTGTTTTTGTAAGATTGGTCAAACTTCCGGTTACTTTTGCAGCTTCCATAAACATAAATGGGGATATGATATCATCTTCATCTTCCAAACGTGCAAGGCACTCATACTTCTCAATTTTTCCAGTTTTATTATTTACAATAGGCTGAAAATAAGCAACTATAGCTTCCTCATCAACTGCTTCTTTTATTCTATGTATCCAATATATATTTTGCTGTTCATGATGTATAAAATCAGATAAAGGATCAAAAATTTGAAAATTATTTTTTTTATAAGTTCTAAGTTCTCTAATAGCCATTTCAGCTTGCGTAATATTTATAAGTCCCTTCGCAATAGAAATACCTATACTAAATGATATTTTAAATTCTATATCACCATCAACAATTATCTCTGTTTGTGAAAAAAATGAAAGAATCGATTCAGATATTTTTGCTAACTCAATATTATCTAAGCTTCTATCATCTATTAACACAAATTTATCAGAACAAAGCCTATAAAGAATTGCTGTCGTTGGTTTTACTAAATTTAAATATTTTGAAACTTCATATAGAACTTCATTACCTATTTCAAAACCATAAGCACTATTAATATTTGAAAAATTATCTATATTTATTAAAAAACAATTTACAGTACCTGAACTTTTCAACTTTTTTATAAGAGGTTCATTACTTTTTAGTGATTCAAGATAATTCATGTTATCCCCTATTTTACTAATACATAACTAATTGGTGCTTTATTTTTATATTTTGACATACTTTGACCAACATTAGCATTTATATATGTAGGATCTGCAACAACAAACCTTCTGCCAGCAACTCTTACACTATCACCATTCATAGGTATATATAACCCAGATGACATATGATCTTTATATTTCAATCCAGCAACACTAAAATGAAATATATCTTTTATAAGATGTGAAAATAAAATAACCCTATCTTCACAATCAGACTTCTTATAAAATAGTACTTCATCTGCAAACATAACTTTTTCTTTACCAAACTGTTCCTGATCTCTTTCATATTTAAAAGATTTTTGAACAAAATGAAGTACAAAATTTATAGCTGAACTAGCTTTTTTGTTGTCAATATACTTTTTCATTGAAGCTACAATATCATTCAATGTAATACTACTCATCGGAGTATTAAAATATATTTTATAATCCACCTGGGGATATGTTGCCATAAAATCTATTAAATTTTTATCATATCTATATGAAATATCATATATTTTTCCAAATTCTTTAAAAGTAAGAGTTTTAGTATGTATATCTCTTTGAAAATGTGGTAATTCATTTAATTTAAATTTTAATGGTTTTATAGCTCCTGGATATATATGATTATAAGTATATACCTTTTCTATATTTTCGTTTGCATACTCTGATATAACGTAAAATCTCTTTTTATTAAAAATAAAATTTGCTTTTAAATATAACTTATCTTTACTGTAAAACATCAAGATTATGTGTTTTTGATACAAACCTATTTTGATGTCATATCCCATTTTTGTCATCATAAACCATACAAAAAGTTTTCTATCATCTTCAGATATATATATTTTTTGTGATATACGCGTAATTAACTGATATATTCCCCAATCATTTAATTTTAAATTATCAATAACACTATCTATTTCATCTAGAAGATCTCCATATTCACTAGAAGCAACTACACTGAAAAAATTACTAACACCTAGTTGGTTTTGAGGATAATATTTTGCACTTTTATACCCTATATCAACATTAAAACCAACATCTTGTCCAAAAAAATCAAATCTTATATCTTTTTTATCATTATGAAGTTTTATATATCTTGAAAGATTATCATCAGTTTTTTTTACAAAGATACTTATAGATGGACCAACACTTTTAATGCTTTTTTGAAATGTAGATACTAAACTTTTTGGCTTTTGTTTTTCATAAAGTTTAAATGGTGTGTTTGAAATATATTCATTCCATTGAACTTTTAAATATTTTGAAAATTCAGAATCTCTTTTATCTTTATAATTATCAAAAGATATATTTTGTACTCTTTTAAAATCTTCAAAACTTTTAGCACCAAGAGATGGAACTAAAAGTATAAAGGCTAAACTAAAAAGGCCAAACAGACTGTACAAGTTTTGTTCCCCAACCCTGTTTTGTTGCACGATCAACATCACCTTCAGTTTTATATAGTATTTTTGCATCGCTCATTTGTCTAGAATTTATATTATTGTACTGATCTATATCATATGGTCTTATAACACCACTTATCTGAACTAATTGCTTTTGATCATCTATAAGTATTTCTCTTTTACCAGATATAAAATAATTTCCATTTTCAAGTATTTTCACTACTCTAGCACTGACAGTAGTTGTAAAACTTGCATCTTTAGTTGCACTACCTTGACCTTTATACGAATTATTAGAATTTGTGTTAAATCCTGCATTCGTAAACCCATTTACATTGCCTATTAAACCATTTATTGTAGAGTTGGCACCTGTCCCAGTATTGGTTCCACCAGTATAAGCCATACCCCCACCAAGATTTGAAACATCACTTTCACTAAGTTGTTTAGAACCGGTATTTGAACTTTTAGCTGTTTCAGATATTACAACAGTAACTATATCATTTACTCTCATAGCTTTATGATCTGAAAACAACGGATTATCACCCTGCCCAAATATACTACCAGTAGAAGCAAAATCCTGTCTCTCCTCCTTCGCAGGCATTTGCTCTACATATTTTGGAGGTTTAAAGTCAAGTTCAGGATCTGTAAGCTTTGCTGTACAACCACTTGTGTTTATCATTATAAGAAATAACAAAAAACTGCTAAATATTTTTATCTTCATAATTTTTTAATCCATATATATTCAATTTAGATATAATTCTAGCAATTATAGTTCCAAAGGATAAGAAAAATGAAATTAAGAGATCAAATAAACAATGATGTAAAAGAAGCTATGAAAGCAAAAAATACAACTAAAAGAGATGCTTTACGTCTACTCACAAGTGCTTTTAAACAAGTAGAAGTTGATGAAAGAAAAGAATTAAGTAATGATGATGTCATTAAAATAATTACTAAAGAAGTTAAAAAACGTACAGATTCAGCAACTCAATATAAAGATGCAAATCGCGAAGATTTAATGCAAAAAGAATTAGATGAAATAGCTTATTATAAACCGTATTTACCGGAACAGTTAAGTGATGAAGAATTAACTAATGCACTAAAAAATATTATAGATAAAATAGCTGCTACAACAATGAAAGATATTGGAAAAGTTATGGGAGTTGCAAGTAAAGAATTAACAGGTAAAGCTGATGGAAAAAGAATCAATGAGTGTGTAAAAACATTACTTTCATAATACAACATGTACTCAAGTACAATATGATAATTTAAAAAAAAATAATAAGATACTCCAAATAGATACAATTATTAGGAGTATGTTATGTCAGAAATTATAGCAAAAGTAGCTAGTTTAGATGGTACATTTTATGTCAAAGCCGCTGATGGTTCTTTACATGAACTACAAAAAGGTGATGAAATACATACAGGTGAAACTGTTGTAGGTGCTGATCAAAATACAGCCCTTAACAGTATTATCGTAAGTATGTCTGATGGTACTGATATTGTAATGCTTGCAAATGAACAACAACTATTTGATCAATCTCTATTAAATCAACCATTTTCTAAAGATGAAACACTAACAAATGAAGACTCTATTGAACAGATGCTAAGTGATACGATGGATATGATTAATGAGACTATGGAAGATGATCTTAACGATAGTGATGATTTTGATGATATAGAAACTGAAGCTGGTGAAGAAAACATCCAAACAGATACAGATGTCACCCAAGATTTCCAAGAAATAAATAACTCATCAGAAGATATAAATGCTAACCTAAGAGATGTTGAAGTAAGAGATTATAATTCTTTTACTTCTAATATGTCTGATGAAACAACTAATCAAACTTATACTCAACAAGAAGATGAGATTAAAATTGAAGCATCTGTATCAAATACTCCAGAAGAAAATATCCTTAAAGAAGACACAAAAGCTGAAACAACAACAAAAGATACTATTACAACAGAAACTCCTGTAGATTATGAACAAATAAAATTACATGAAGAAGTTTTAAATCAAGAAGAGAATGTATCTAAATTAATTATAGAAGCTGACAATGCAAGTAATATCGCAAATATTGCTGCACAAAATGCAGATGCTGCTGCTATTAATGCTACCAATTCTCCTACTCCTGAAAATTTAGCTGCTGCTGAAACTGCCCAAAATATTGCAAATAACGCTGCTCATGATGCAAATAATGCCGCTAACAAATTATCAATTGCTCTTGATAACTTAAATGAAGCTGCAACTGCAGCTAATGAAAATATTAATACGTCTACTGCTAATGAAGCAATTGCTAACGCCAATAATGCTGCTAATACCGCTATAAACTCTGCAAATATCAGTGAATTAACCACAGATTCTATCATTGCTGATAGATTAGCTGCTGCTAATGAAGCTGCTGATGCTGCCAATGCTGCAGTTAATGCTGCTCAAGAAGCTGCTGATACTTTAGCTGCTAATACCAATCCATCTGCTGAAGATATTGCAGCGGCTAATGATGCTGTTGTTGCAGCTAATGAAGCTGTAACTGCTGCAAACAGTGCTGCTAATGATTATTCACAAGCTGCAACTGCAGCTGGTGAAAGTGTTGAAGATACAACTGGAGTTGGCTCTACTAATGATGCTGCAACTACTATCACTGATGCAGTTAATGCTGAGAATGCTAGTGATGCAGAGATTGCTGATAGATTAGCTGCTGCTAATGAAGCTGCTGATGCTGCCAATGCTGCAGTTAATGCTGCTCAAGAAGCTGCTGATACTTTAGCTGCTAATACCAATCCATCTGCTGAAGATATTGCAGCGG
>Ga0256827_10001347_pt1 | contig 15694 bp, 17 predicted proteins | sample CV84metaG_FD_185977 | JGI IMG/M metagenome (GOLD analysis project Ga0256827, IMG submission 185977) | Hydrothermal vent microbial communities from East Pacific Rise, Pacific Ocean - CV84 | ecosystem: Environmental > Aquatic > Marine > Hydrothermal vents | place: Pacific Ocean: East Pacific Rise... | reverse complement strand
AATCAGCTTTCGTGCCGTCACGGGTCCCACTCCCATAATTCCAGGGATATTATCAACGCTATCGCCACTCATTCCCAGAAAATCGATTACTTGCTCAGGTCTTTCCACACCAAATTTTTCGCATACTTCTTTGGGGCCTAAAATTTCTGCCGGTTTACCCATACGTGCCGGTTTCATCATAAATATATGATCGCTCACCAATTGACCATAGTCTTTATCCGGAGTCATCATATAGGTTTGCAAACCTTTCTTTTCGGCTTTCTTGGCAAGGGTTCCAATAACGTCGTCTGCTTCATAATTTTCCACTTCAATAATTTCCACGCCAAAACCTTTTATCAATTCTTTGATATACGGTATCGCCAGAGTAATATCTTCCGGAGTTTTCTCACGATTGGCTTTGTATTCCGGATATATTTCACTTCGAAAAGTAAGACCTTTAGGATCGAATACAACAGCCAGATAATCTGGTTGCTCCGATTGTAAGACTTCGTAAAAAGTATTAGCAAAACCTAATATTGCCGATGTATTTAAGCCCTTGGAGTTTATTTGCGGATTGCGATTTAGAGCATAATAGGCCCGGTAAATTAATGCATAAGCATCTAATAGAAAAAGTCGTTTAAGTGTTGCCATTATATAAATATTGATGATTTGTAAAATTAATAAAAACTAGCTTCCTTAAACTATATTCATTTTTGAATAAGAAACTCTTTTTATTGTTCTGAAAACCTTAATCAGAAGGAATTATTTACCGTAGATCTTTATCAATTTCCTTTTCAATATATTTTTTTGAAAAAAAAGAAAGTCTTAATAACTAATAAAATTAAGAATAGTTGTTACCACAATAAAGCCTAATAAATAACCTACATATATTTGAGCAGGGCTATGGGCCTTTAATTTAAGCCGAGCAAAACCAGTCATTCCGCTAAATATAAACACTAAATAAACAAACCAAGGAGCTGTAAGAAAACCACCTGCGGTTAAGACTAAGACAGCAGCACTTATAGCTCCCATAGAAAGGCTATGAACGGAAATTTTCCAGAAAATAGTCATCACAAAAGCCAAAAATACCAATATGATTGCAATAATAAAGACTACATCGAGAAAAGCAAACAAGCCTAATTGATGAAAGATATACCATGTGGTGAAATAAAAAATACTTGAAACTAAAAACGGATAAAGGCGATCCTTAGGATGGCTCATCCGCATACTCTCAATGATACCAAGTCGTACCATCAACCAAATAAGCGAAACAGGAAGTAAAAGCGTGTTAATAATAACAACAATGGAGATATAGGTCCACATTTCTATTGAGGTTACTATAGCTCCATTGAGGCTGATGTTAAATAAAAGCAATACCATATAAAATGGCATCCATAGTGGATGAAAAAGAAAGCTGATAAAAATGGCCAGTTTATTTTCCAACACCCTTTTTTTAAAGCTTTATTTCTTCGTCAATACTATTAAAAATATGGTATTCCATAATATGGAATGAAACTTCTTTTTCAACAGGAATCCAGCTACCAAATTGCTTATACCATTTTCTCTGAATATGACGAAAATCGGAACGGATATATGCATAAACGAATGGATGAACACTTAGTTTCAGTTTCTTTTCGTTTTGCTCATTAAACAAATAACTTAAATTATTCTCAATCTCGTCGATAAGTAATACACTTGGCGTGACTTCTCCGGTTCCATTACAAACAGGGCATCGCTCTTGCGTTTCAATATTCATTTCAGGGCGAACACGCTGGCGAGTTATTTGCACCAAACCAAATTTTGAGGGAGGTAATATGGTATGCTTGGCTCTATCTTTGCTCATTTGATCTTTCATATGCGCAAAGAGAGCTCTACGGTTTGCAGCCATATTCATATCAATAAAATCGATGACAATTATCCCACCCATATCGCGCAAACGAAGCTGACGAGCAATTTCAGTAGCCGATTCTAAATTGGTTTGAAGCGCATTCTCTTCTTGAGATTTATCTTTATTGACTCTATGTCCACTATTTACATCGATAACGTGTAGGGCTTCGGTATGCTCTATTATCAGATAAATGCCACTTTTAATTGTTACAATTTTACCAAAGGAACTTTTTATTTGCCTATCCAAACCTGTTTGTTCAAAAATAGACTTATTCCCTTTAACAAGATTCACTATTTTAGCTTTATCAGGAGCAATCTTCTCAATAAAACTTTTTATTTCACTGTAAAGAGTTGCATCATTAACTTTAATAGAGTTAAAAGATTCGTTAAGTAAATCGCGAAGAATAGTTGAAGTTCTATTCAATTCACTAATAATTTTTGCAGGGGCTTTTACCTTATTATTGATTTTTTTCTGAACCATTTCCCATTTTGAAATGAGATTTCTAAGGTCGGCATCCAATTCGGCCACCCTTCTGTCTTCGGCCATAGTACGAACAATAACACCATAGTTAGGGGGCTTAATGCTCGACAAAAGTCTTTTCAGTCTTTTTCTTTCCTCCGCACTTTTTATTTTTTGAGATATAGATATTTTATTAGAAAAAGGTAATAGCACCATATATCGACCTGCAAATGATATCTCGGTCGATATTCTAGGTCCTTTAGATGAAATAGGTTCTTTGGCAATTTGAATCAAAACACTCTGATTGGATTTCAACACATTGTTGATTTTTCCACTTTTCTGAATATCATTTTCAAACTTGATATTATTATAAATATCTTCATTAGCTCTCCCATTCATTAGAGTTCTAATGTATTTATTATAGGTTAGAACCTGAGGCCCTAAATCAAGGTAATGTAAAAAGGCATCGCGCTCATATCCTACATCAACAAAAGCAGCATTTAGTCCGGGCATAATTTTACGCACACGACCTAAATATATGTCACCAACAGAAAAACTGCTATTGGTTTTGTCTTTATGTAATTCAACGAGTTGATTTTCCTCCAATAATGCAATCTCCACCTCTTGGGGACTGGAGTTGATAATAAGTTCTCTATCCATTAGGAACATTTTTATATAAGAATTCCAACTAAACACTATGATTAGTTGTAAGGAAGAAGAAAAGGAAAGTTGGTACTTTAAAAAGGAAGAAAAGTCAGGGGCATTTGTTTAAATGACCCTGACTTTGTCAAATTAAATTATTTTTTCTTGTGTCTGTTTTTTCTCAGACGCTTTTTACGCTTATGCGTAGACATCTTATGTCTTTTTCTCTTTTTTCCACTAGGCATATCTGCAAGTTTTAAATTATTTAACTTTATTTTTTACTTCTGCAACAAAGCTCTTAGCCGGTTTGAAAGAAGGAATATTATGTGCTGGAATAATTATGGTTGTATTCTTAGAAATATTTCTACCTGTTTTCTCAGCTCTTCTCTTGATAGTAAAACTACCAAATCCACGTAAGTAAACATTCTCGCCGCTCACCATTGAATCTTTGATGGCATCCATAAAAGCTTCAACAGTTTTTTGTACTGTAATTTTTTCAACACCTGTTTTGTTAGCAATATCTGCAACAATTTCTGCTTTAGTCATGATTTTATATTTATTAAAAATTTATTTTTGTAAATGGGATGCAAAGATATATTTTTTTTCATTCGTTCGAATATTTTTTTAATTTTTTTTGCAGCTAATTAGCTCAATATAAATTTGTTTAGCCTTTTATGTCTCTTTCAGCAAACCTTATTATATGGTATTATAAAAATGCCAGAAGTCTCCCTTGGAGAAAAACAAAAGACCCATATCTGATTTGGTTATCAGAAATCATATTGCAACAAACCCGCGTTGAGCAAGGATTAAAGTATTATATAGCATTTAAATACTCATTTCCTGATATCTTGTCTTTAAGCAAAGCTTCAGAAGATCAAGTGCTTAAGCTATGGGAAGGTTTGGGCTATTATAGTAGAGCACGTAATATGATGTCGGCAGCCAAACAAATTGCAGATGTTCATCAAGGCGTTTTTCCCAACACTTATGAAGATATCATTAGCTTGAAAGGCATAGGGCCGTATACTGCAGCAGCCATTGCATCGTTTTCTTTCGGTTTGCCCTATGCTGTTGTAGATGGAAATGTTTTTCGTGTTTTAGCACGTTATTATGATGTAGATATACCTATCAATAGCCCCCAAGGAAAAAAATATTTCGGGGAATTGGCTCAGGAAGTTTTAGATAAAAGCAATGCTGCCACACATAATCAGGCCATAATGGAGTTCGGCGCCTTATATTGTAGGCCTTCGAATCCCCATTGCGAAGATTGTATTCTTCATCAGAATTGTCAGGCCTATGCTGCGCAAAAAGTCACTCAATTACCGGTGAAGCTTAAGAAACTGAGCATTAAAAAACGCTTTTTGCATTTCTTCTTTATCACCGATGGGAATGATTTCCTCCTCGAAAAACGCCATTCGAAAGATATTTGGAAAGGCCTATACCAATTGCCTTTAATAGAAAGTCGGAGTGATTTGGACACTCCAAGCATATTGCAATCTATGGAATTGAAGAACATCTTAAGTCAAGAGTCTTTTCACTTGCAAAGCACAATGGAAATACAACATAAGCTAAGCCATAGGTTATTGCATATTCGGTTTTATTATTTGGTGGTACTTAAGATCCCAAAAAGTGATTATCAGGAGCTTGCCATTCATAATATCGGTCAATATGCTTTCCCCAAGCCCATCAAGCTATTTTTTGATCAGAGAATTCACTCATAGTATCGTACTTTTTATAAAAACCGACTATTTTTGCAAAAAAAAGAATATGATTCATATTAAAACATTTGCCTTTAATCCTTTTCAAACCAATACTTACGTATTGTGGGATGAAAGTAAGGATGCCATTGTTATTGACCCTTCTTTTAGTACGGAGGAGGAATACCAGGCCTTCAATCTTTTTTTGGAAAAAGAAAGACTAGAACTCAAGGCGGCTTATAATACCCATTGCCATTTTGATCATTGTTTTGGAGCCGATTTCCTAAAAAAACACCTAAATATGAGCTATGCAGCACATAAAGATGGTATACAATTTACTCAGAATGCTGCTTTACAGGCTTCTGTTTATGGATTGAATATTGATCATATTGAAGAGCCTACAGATTTTATCGACGAAGGCGACATCATAAGTTTTGGGAATAGTAAATTGAGGATACTTAACACTCCGGGGCATGCCGATGGCAGCTTATGCTTTGTTTCGGACGAAGATAAGTTTGTGATAACAGGTGATGTTCTTTTTAGAGAGAGTATCGGTCGTACCGATTTGCCCACCGGCAATTTAGATGCCTTATTGGCCAGTATTCATGAAAAACTCTTTCAGCTCCCGGGCGATTTTATTGTTTATCCGGGTCACGGACCACAATCGGCAATTGCTCATGAGCAAGCAAATAATCCATTTTTGCATTTTGGTGAAGTCCATTAAAGTATGAAACCCTATGATAAAGATTAACGAAACTTTTATTTCAGAAACCTCCACTAAAGCCAAAACATCGGTGCGAAGACGTATGAATTTCAACTTCCATAAAAGAGATGCCGATACCTTACAGCGAATGCTGAATGCCATGGAAGCTGATACCTATATTCAACCTCATAAGCACGAAAACCCCGATAAAGTGGAGGCCTTTTTTGTGCTTCGCGGAAGGATTCTTTTGGTGGAGTTCAACGATGAAGGCTCAATAACCGACCATATTGTTCTCGATCCTTTGCAAGGAAACTTTGGAGGTGAAATAGCTCCTCGTGTTTGGCATACGCTAATCTCTTTAGAAGATCATTCGGTGGCGTATGAAGTGAAAGACGGACCTTATGATGCAAATGTCGATAAAAACTTTGCGTCTTGGGCTCCCGCTGAAGGCGATAAGGGCTGTCAGGCTTATAATCGTTCCATCCTTGAGAGATTGGGTTTATAATAGCTTAAATTCTTATTAATGTTAATTTATTTAGCCTAAGACAAATTTTAGTAAATTTGACCTATGCAAAAAATACTCATCATCAGGTTTAGCTCCATAGGAGACATAGTACTGACAAGCCCGGTATTGCGTGCTATCAAGCAGCAGAAGCCTGATATAGTAGTGCATTATTTAAGCAAAAACAGCTTTGCTCCCGTGCTTCAGCATTATCCTTATATCGATAAATTGATACTGCTCAAAGATAATATCAGTGATACTATTGATTCCTTGAAAAAAGAGAAATACGACTATATTATTGATTTACATAAAAATCTCCGAAGTTTCCGTATTAAGAAGGCCTTAGGCGTTGCGGCTTCATCTTTTGAAAAACTCAATTGGGAAAAGTGGCTTTTGGTGAAGTTTAAGATTAATAATCTACCACATGTTCATATTGTTGACAGATATTTTGATACGGTAAAGAGTTTGGGAATAAAAAATGATGGCAAAGGATTGGAATATTATAGTGGACTTGAAAAGCATGAAACCATTAAAGGCCTTCCTGCTGAAATTGCTGATAAATATGCTGTAGTTGTGATTGGAGGAACCTATTTTACCAAACAAATTCCAAACACAAAACTCCTGGAAATTATTGACCACAGCCCAATACCTATTATTTTATTAGGTGGGCCTCAGGATAAAAGCATCGCTGAGGAAGTCCTTCAACAATCTTCAAAAAAAGCATGGTCGGCAGTGGGAATAAGCTCCATAAACGAAAGCGCCGAAATCATCAGAAGAAGCCAATATGTGGTGAGTAGCGATACCGGTTTGATGCATATTGCAGCGGCTTATGAAAAAAAGATTTACTCTGTTTGGGGGAATACCGTTCCGGAATTCGGCATGTATCCATATATGCCCAATCATCCTGAACGATCTGTTATTATTGAGAAGAAAGACCTTGCATGCCGGCCTTGCAGCAAACTTGGGCATAATACTTGCCCTAAAGAGCATTTTGAATGTATGATGGATTTGGATTTATCTAATATTGGGAAATAATATCAACTCAGCATACAGATATGAAGATCAGCCTATACTTCGCACTTATTCTTGTTTTAAACTGTATGGTATTTCCATTGTCAGCACAGGATTCGCAAAAGATAGACAGTCTTGAGCTTACGCTTGCCTATAGCAAATCGGAGATAGAGAAGATTCCTTTGCTTCTTGAGTTGACAGAGGAATTCCAAAACAACGACCCCAATAAAGCCTTACAATATGCCACCGAAGCTTTGCAGCTTTCTATTACGCAATCACAAAATAAACTGGAGATAGATGCCATGACGATTATGGCTGAAATTTATTGGAGTATGACCGACTTTAAAATGGCTATGGAATATGCTACCAAAGCCCAAATCAAAGCGGAAAATCATCGGCTTCAATATGAATTGGCTCAATCGTATAGAGTAATTGGATTGATATACGTGGATTTGGGCAGCTATAAAAAGGCTTCCGAGTATTTCTTTAAAAGCCTGAAACTCTTCGAAGAAGTGGATGATAAAAAAGGTATTGCTAAAGCTATGAGCAGTATTGGTTATGTTTATTTCGATCAAGAGAATTATGAGAAAGCTCTGGAGTATTATTTTTCTTCCCTGAATCTGGCAAAAGAAATTAAGGATTTAGAAGGCATTGCCAGGGGATTAAATAATGTTGCTGCTGTATATGGTAGTCAGGAAGATTATAGCAAAGCCAAACAGTATATAGAAGAAGCTGTTATCATTAATCAAGAGCTTGGAAATAAACAATGGGTCGGTATTAATTATATGAATCTGGGTTTGAGCTATCAAGAACTGAAGAAGCCAAAACTCGCTATTGAGTATTACGAAAAAGCCGTCAATATTTTCGAAAAACTAAACAATACGTTTTGGAAATTAAAGTGTTACTTAAATATTGGAGCCTATTACCTTCAGTCTGATAATTATCTCAAGAGCATAGAAATTGCAAATAAAACCCTCCAGCAAGCTCAGGAGCATAAAATGAAAAAGGTAATTGTAGACTCTTATCAATTGTTTCTGGATTCATATTTAGGGAAAGGTGATACCATTACAGCATACCATTATTCTGTTTTAAAAATGGCCGCCAAAGACAGTCTCGATTTAGAAAACAATAAGACTTTACTCTCTAAACTTGAGCTTCAATATGAATTTGAGAAAAAGGAGCAAGAGGAGAAAATAAAAAAACAAAAGAATGACTTTATCGTTATCATTATTATTTTAAGTCTGCTCTTTGCACTGATTGTTATTTTCTTGCTATGGGCAAGGCAAAAAGTAAAAGCGAAAAACACAGAATTAGAGAAAGCTGTTTTGGAAGAAAAACTAGAATCGAAGAATAAAGAATTTACCCTACATATGATGTCTTTGATGAAGAAAAATGAAATCATTGAGCGCCTTGGTGAAAAACTTATCCAAGTGGAACAAGAGGCAGTAAAAGATGAAACAAAGACTGCCATTAACCGCATTGCTACTGAACTTCATAAAAGCATAGATACAGAAATTTGGGAAGAATTTGAGATGAGATTCAAGCAAGTACATAGCGACTTTTATACTGCTCTTCTCCAAAAATATCCCAATCTTACACCCAGCGAACAAAAACTTTGTGCTTTTCTACGCCTTAATATGACCACCAAAGAAATCTCTGAATTGACAGGGCAGAGTACCAGTACATTGGAAATTGCCCGCTATCGCCTTCGTAAAAAACTGAATATCTCCAATCCTAAAGTCAATTTGATTGCTTTTTTAAGCAAAATCTAGAATTTATCCATCTTGCACTCATTCAATACTATAACCTTTACAATAAAGCATTGTATAGTTAATGTATGGGTAGTAAAATTTTATTTTTAAGGTTTTGTACGGGCAAAAATATTGCCACAAGCTTCCATCTTGTCATAAGTTTGTGCTCATAAAAAATTAGAATATTATGGAGCGTAAAACCGGCGATAAAGAATCGAAAGAAAATGCTGTCGAAGAGTTAAAACAATTACTGAAGAAAAAAAAGATTCAGAACGATGTTTTAAAAAAACTTATGGATAAGAAAGACGAAGATTTAACAATAATAAAAAACAAATAATTATGAAACTAAGAAAAGTACAATTTGTTATTCTAATGATGCTTGTATTTGTTCAATACATCTCATTTGCCCAAACAAATAAAGAAAGTGAAACCATCTACTTTCAGGAAGATTTCAATGGTTGGACCAATATAGAAGCCGAAGGCTGGTATACATACAGTCCTGTCGGTTGGAACTATATCAGTCCGCAGGACGATGCTATTAATTTTTTCAAGCAAGACCCCGCAGATTATATGATGTTGATTTCACCGGAAATAGATTTTACCAATATTAATTTATTGGAGTTTATCTATAAAGCAGGTTCTTCCGTTGATAATAAAAAGCTTGAAGTGGGTGTGATGACAGATCCTACTGATCCTTCCACATTCGAGATCATCAATATTATCACAGTTGAAGGTTTTGAGTGGATGTCAGATGAGGCTTCAACACCCTTAGATGCGGTTACAGGAATGAAACATCTTGTGTTTAATATTTCTGCATCTAGTCCGATTTATACCATTATCGATATCGACAGTGTTGTTTTATCTGATGAAGGTGCTGCTTCAGATTGGCCTAATTATATTAGCAATCTCGAAATAGTACCCGAAGATTTAGGCGTAAATAGCGCTATGCTTAGCTGGACCAATCCTGATACAGAAGCCGATGGAGATCCATTGACAGAACTTGCTCTATAGTTATATTGGCCAATGGAGAGTGGGCATATACTTTGTATGATCCGGTTATTGGGGACAATGCCGAAGCTCAAATTGATGTTCCCTATGCCGGTTTGTATGTTTTTGGAGTCACTGCATATAATAGCGAAGGTGCCAGTGTCACCATCGAAAACGATCCTCCGGTGTGGATAGGTTTAGATACGCCTAGTTATCCTGAAAATATCGTTCTAACAGTTACCGACAACCAAACAACAAATTTGAGCTGGACACCTCCTTCAGTAGGAGCCCATGGGGCTTATTTCGATGGCTTGGTCAATTCTTATAAAATTGTGAGAGCCGATGGAGCAGAATATACTGTAGAAGGTGATGTGCTATCATTTACCGAAGAATTGACGATACCGGGTACATATAATTATAACGTTAGCTGTGTCAACACCTCCGGGGAAGGCGATGCCGACGCATCGAATACCGGAGCTTATTACTTCGATGGCTTTTTACTCGCCGAAGATTTTTGGGTTTCAGTTCCTGCTCTAGATTGGCAATTAGAAGGTGAAAATACTGATATGTGGTTTCATTGGCCAACGGAATATGCCGGTGGAAATACATGGGAAATGATTTATTATTCCGATCAAAACAATACATTCGATGGCATTGCTCGCTCAGTATCACCAATAGTAAACACTTCGGGTTTGAATGCACTAACACTTAAATTTCGTCAATCACAACGTTGGCTCTCAGGTTCCTATACTTTCAAACTTCAAACTTCCAGTGATGGGGGATCCTCCTGGACCGATGCTTGGTCGATCACAGTAGATGAATCGACAGAAAACAATAGTGAATTAGTGGTCATTGATAATGCCGATGTGGGCTCCGAGAACTTTCAATTTTCTTTTGTTTTTGAAGGCGAATCGGCAAATTTAGATTTCTTGACAGTAGATGATGTTTGGCTTTATGAAGCTTCGGAAGTGGATTTAGTAGCTATGGAAATCGTTATCCCGGAACTGATACAACCCGATGATGTCATAACTCCTGAAGCCAATATTGAAAGTTGGGGCTCGCTGGAAACAGAATTTACTGCAACTATGAGTTTTATGCAGGGCAGCAATGTTATTTATTCTTCGGAGGTAACAGCTACTATCCCGGGTGGTGCAGATATGAGCCTGACATTTGAGGATTGGACAGCCATTGAAGGAAACTATCAGGTAGAATTAAGTGTTGTTGCCAATAACGATGAAAACCCTGATAACAATACTATTTACGATAACTTCAATGTTTATTATCTCAATGCTGAGCGTACTTTGGTTGTTTGCGAAGAAGCCACAGGTACCTGGTGTGGATATTGTCCTTCAGCTGCTACCGGCCTCGATGATTTGGTTCAAAACAATTGGCCTGTTGCAGTTATTGCCTATCACTCAAATGATGACTACGAAACAACTGAAGGCCGTGATAGAATCGACTACTACGAAGTGGATGGTTACCCCACCGTTGTATTCGATGGTGTTATTGTTTATGTTGGATCCGATGGCTCTGAAAGCATGTATGATGCCTATCTCCCTGTCGTTGAGCAACGCCTGAGCATTCCTGCTGCTGTATCTATTGAAATCAATAATGTCTTTCTTTACGAAAACCATTTGCATGCCGATATTTTAGTAGAATCCGGTTCGCCAATAGACGCTGATAATGTAGCATTAATTGCAACAGTTACCGAATCGGATATCCCTGAAAATTGGGCAGGAATGAATGAGGTTGACTATGTAGAGAGAAATATGTATCAGGGAGCCAATGGAGCGAATCTTGATTTAACCGATCAAATAGAAGAAGTTCATATTTCAATAGAAATTGACCCTTCTTGGGTAACCGCAAACAGCGAATTAGTTGTTTTTGTACAGAATCTGGACGATAAAGAGATCTATAATGGAAACAAAGTAGACTTACTTATGGTTTCCGTTGATGAAATGGAGAAATGGGTAGCAGTATATCCTAATCCGGCTAGCGACTTTATCACCATCTCCGGTTGTGAAGCCTGCGAATTAAATATTTATAATCTCAATGGCCAGAAAGTATTATCAGAGAATATTCCTGCCAATAAAGCTCAAGTCAATGTTTCGGAATTGAGTTTTGGAAGCTATGTTCTGGAATTAGTAGTGGATGGAAAAACTTTCTCTAAAAAAATCCTCATTAAATAAATCATAATAATTAGTTAAACCCTATAAAGCGGATTCGCTTTATAGGGTTTTTTGTGTAGCAATGAATATTAATCGTATATTTGCGATGAATAATGAAAAGATCGATAGAAAATATCCATTACGAAGAAAATACCGAGAAATTGGCCTTATTTGCCAAAGCCTTGGCTCATCCTACCCGTATTGCTATTCTGAAATATCTGGATAGTCAATCCTGTTGTTTCACCGGCGATTTAGTCGATGTGTTTCCTTTGGCTCAATCTACCATTTCGCAGCATTTAAAGGAACTGAAAAATGCCGGTTTGATACAAGGTGAGTTGAAACCACCAAAGATAAAATACTGTATCAATCAAAAAAACTGGCAACAGGCAAAAGCACTCTTTTCAGCTTTTTTTGAAATCATTTAATAGAAAAACAATGAATCGTTTGAAATATAATATTAATCATTTCGTCTATTGGCGATAAACAATTAAGCTATGAAAAAAATCATTTTTATCTTTATGTCTGTTGTTCTGTTAGGGAATTTCTCCTACGCCCAAGAAGAAGTTAAAACCAAAGAGAATAAAACATTGGTATATTATTTTCACAATACTCACAGATGTGCCACTTGTAATGCAGTGGAAGATATTACACGAAAAACGCTTCATGAGAATTATAAGAATGAACTGGAAAAAGGAATAATTGTATTCGAATCACTAAATATTGAAGAAGATGCTCATAAAGCTCTTGCCCGAAAATATCAAGTATCGGGACAATGTTTACTAATAATCAAAGGTGACAATAAAGAAGACCTAACAAATGAGGCTTTTCTTTATGCTCGCTCCAATTCAAAGAAGCTTCAGGACATCATTATTAATACCATCGACGGTTTATAGAAATGGATACACTCATCAATCTGATAGAGAATAACACGATACCTGTTTTGTCAGCCTTTTTACTTGGGCTTATTACAGCTATAAGTCCTTGTCCTTTGGCAACAAATATTACAGCCATTGGTTTTATCAGCAAGGATATTGAAAACAGAAACAGAGTGTTTTATAATGGATTGGTCTATACTTTAGGGCGATCGGTTTCTTATGTTGTTTTAGCTGCATTCATCTTTTACGGTGCCGATCAATTCAAAATTGCCGGTTTCTTTCAATTATATGGTGAAAAAATAATAGGCCCTCTTCTCATCCTTATCGGAGTATTTATGCTTGATATCATCAAACTCAATATTCCCGGTTTGTCATTTTTAAGTGATAAGATGGAAAAAAGAGGTGTGAAATCTTATTGGAGAGTGTTATTATTAGGGATGGTTTTTGCTTTGGCATTTTGCCCATATAGTGGGGTGTTGTTTTTTGGCATGTTGATCCCTCTCACTATTCATAGTGGCAATGCTATCATTCATCCATTTGTTTTTGCCATAGCCACAGGGATCCCTGTTCTATTATTTGCCTGGCTAATTGCCTATTCCATTTCTAGTGTTGGGGCGTTTTATGATAAAATTAAAGCTTTCGAATTCTGGTTCAGGAAAATCATTGCCATCCTATTTATTTTGATAGGGATCTATTATATCATCATCATTTATTTTGGCTTCACTTTTTAAAATATTATCAATGAAAAAAACAATTAAAATTCTGGGTACAGGTTGCCCTAAATGTCAGCAAACCATAGCCGTTGTGCAAGAAGTTGTGCAAGCCAATCAGCTTGATTATCATGTGGAAAAAGTTGACGATATTATGGAAATAATGAAATATCACGTGATGGCAACACCAGCGGTAGTAGTGGATGAAGAAGTAAAAATAAAAGGAAAGGTTCCATCTAAAGCAGAAATATTAGATTTGCTGAAGAATTAATCTTGCTGATTTTCTCGATATAGGAGAGAAGCGAGATATCAAAATCAGAATAAATGAAAATACTCATTCTATGTACCGGCAATTCTTGTAGAAGCCAAATGGCTGAAGGGTTTTTAAAATCTTTCAACCCGGGATTGGAAGTTGTTTCAGCAGGGACAGAGCCAAGCCGTGAAGTTCATCCCAAAGCTATTATGGTGATGGCAGAAGAAAAAATCGATATCAATGATACGCATCCCAAATCGGTGGATATTTTTCTTCAGGATGCTTTCGATTATGTGATAACTGTGTGTGGCGGCGCCAAAGAGAGTTGTCCCAGCTTTAGCGGAAAAGTAAACCACCGTTTGCATATTGGTTTCGATGATCCGGCAGAAGCCAGAGGAACAGAAGAAGAAATGATTGCAGAATTCCGACGTATTCGAGATGAAATAAAACGCGATTTCCTTCATTTTTATCAAAACATATAAAGCGTTGACAAATGTTTGATTGGATTCAAAACCTGGCCGATGATGTGGTCTTCAATATTTTTGCATTGCAAAAAGGAGAGCATCTTGCCGAGGCTTTGAATTTCTTTATCTACGACAGTATAAAAATCATCATACTGCTTATTGTCATTATCTTTTTTATGGGTTTTGTTAATAGTTATTTTCCGGTAGATAAGGTTCGTAATTTCCTTTCCAGAAAAAAACTATATGGTTTTGAGTACTTGACTGCCAGTTTGTTTGGAGTCGTCACCCCTTTTTGTTCCTGTTCATCGGTCCCCCTTTTTATTGGCTTTGTAAAAGGAGGAATTCCTTTGGGGGTTACTCTCGCCTTTTTAGTGACCTCACCATTGGTTAACGAAGTGGCCATAGGATTATTTATTGGCCTTTTTGGAGTAAAAACAACGATTATTTATGTGGTAAGCGGTGTGTTATTAGGAACCATATCAGGAAGTATTTTACAAAAATTACGATTGGAAGCCTATCTCACTCCCTGGGTTAAAGATATTCTGGAACAAGCTGAAAAAGAGCAAAACAGTTTAATCGGAGATCAAATAAGTTTTAAAAGCAGATTAAAAACCATTTGGAGAGAAGTGATACAAATACTCAAAGGTGTTATTCCATACGTTCTTATTGGCATTGCTATTGGAGGCTTGATGCATGGCTATATTCCCGAAGGTTTTTTTGAGCAATATATGGACAAAGACAATTTTTTTGCTGTCCCTATCGCTACTATTCTTGCCGTTCCGATGTATTCCAATGCATCCGGAATATTGCCTATTGCTCAGGTTTTAGTAGCCAAAGGCATTCCTCTTGGCACTGCCATAGCCTTTATGATGGGGGTTGTTGGGCTTTCATTGCCCGAAGCTATGTTGCTAAAAAAGGTAATGAGTTTTAAATTGATTGCTATATTCTTTGCCATAGTAACCCTTTGCATCATTCTATCCGGATATTTGTTTAATGCCATTTTGTAAATAAGTTGGCATACAAATAATTGATATATGTCTTTAAAACTTAAAGCTATAAGAAACATATGGCATTCCGGGGAAAAGGCTTATTTGCTTCAGCACTTTTTTCGATTTACCTGTTTCCTGATAATGACTGTAATCATCTTCCACATATAAGAAGAACGCATTTTGTCGGAAATATGCATTATACAAACCCACGCTCCATGTTCGTTCTCCCCATTTCTTATCTTTATGAAAATTCACGCTAATGTCCAGACGGTGGTATGACGGTGCGCGATAATTATTTCTCATTTCAATATTATTGACATAAGGCAAATTTTCAGGACTTTCACCACCTGATCCTGCTAAAATACTGGCATAATCACCCAAGCCAAGATATTTATCATAGGGCAAAGTAACAGCATTACCAGATCCGAACACCCAAGCAGCACCAAAATCAACCTTATCGTTCAGTTTATAGGTAGCCACAATCGAAATATCATGTCTTCTGTCATAGCGATAAGGATACTTATTGGGGCTTACCTCATCAAATTTTCGCCAGGTCCATGAAAGCGTATAGCCAATCCACCCACTTAGTTTGCCCATATCTTTTCTTATCAGCAATTCG
>Ga0256827_10001346_pt1 | contig 15697 bp, 14 predicted proteins | sample CV84metaG_FD_185977 | JGI IMG/M metagenome (GOLD analysis project Ga0256827, IMG submission 185977) | Hydrothermal vent microbial communities from East Pacific Rise, Pacific Ocean - CV84 | ecosystem: Environmental > Aquatic > Marine > Hydrothermal vents | place: Pacific Ocean: East Pacific Rise... | reverse complement strand
GGCACTCATTCTTTAGATAACCCTACCTGTAAAGCAGGCACCCCTCCCAAGATGGGAATTATTATAGAAGAGAGTATTATAAATTATTTATATGGAAGATATTATTATAATAGAGATCAATATGAAGAAGTAGTTTTCTTTTTATCTAAAGTAGATGACTTGCCATATCCTATTAAAATTGAAAAATATAAAATGTTAATAAAAACATATTTTTTAATGAATAAAAGAGCTAAATCTATAGAGTTTGCGAATAGACTGATTAGAATAGCTCAAACAGAAGGTATTAAAGATTTTGCTAAAAGATTTATTGATTTTAATAAGAATTTTCCAAAATTAAAGTAGAATTAAAGAAAATGAAAAATAATTGAAAATTTTCAAGAAATATCTCAATGATAGTTGCATTTTGATAGCAATATATGTAGAATAGGTCAAGTTTGGAGGGTACATGCGCTTTTTCTTAATTATTACTATTTTCATGATATCATTTTCTCTGTTTTCAGCAGAAAAAGAGCTTGGAGTTCAAATTCCTGGAGTAAGGATTGAAGGGGATCATTTTAAGTCAACAGCTAATATACATCAGGTAATAAAATATCTTAAAAAACATGGTGTTAGAAGTTTTTCTAGAACTGAGTTTGATGCACCTGGTTTAAGAGTTGTAAACTTAAGATCAACAAGTAGTAGAACAAAGTGGGAAAGCATTAATGTATATAATGATTCTAGATATACATATATTTATATCGTTCCTCGTAAGTAAACTTAAATTTATTAATAGCACTTGGGTATAACCAAGATTTCATTTCCACAAATGTGGATATAGGAGAGAATATGGGTAAAAATACATTTGATATTATTTTATTAAACGGAAGACCAGCTGCTGGCAAATCTGAAGTTATTGATTTTTTAAAAAAAACACCTTTAGAGGAGAGAATTGAAAAGTTTCATATTGGTGAATTTATAGAAATAGATGATTTCATTATTCTTTGGGAACGTTTTGAAGATGATGATTTACACGAACAATTTGGTGAACCAAGAACTGTTTCAAATACAGAATTTACATACAAGGGTGAAACACACCAAGGTTATACTTTTAAGAAAAAATATTTCTGGAATTGGTTAATTAGAAAATTAATGGATCAGTATGATAGAATATTAAGAGATGATCCAAATTTTCATGATAATAAAACTCTTATTATTGAATTTGCAAGAGGTTCTGAGCATGGTGGATGGAAAGAGGGATATGCTTATCTTTCAGACAAAGTTTTAGAAAATGGTGCAGTTGTTTATATTGATACAACATGGGAAGAGTCCTTAAAGAAAAATGAAAAACGTTTTAACCCAGACAAACCAGATTCAGTTTTAGAACATGCTTTAGAAAATCTAAAAATAGAGATGATGTATAAAGAATCAGATTGGAAAGAGTTTATTGCTAAAGATCCAGAGTATCTACATATCACTCCTAAATTTCATAAAGATTCTACAGATAAAGAGTTTAAAGTTCCTTATGTAGAGTTCGATAATAATGTTAATAAAACAAATGACCCTAAATTATTAGCTCCAGAGCTTGAAAGAGTTATGGCTAAGCTTTGGGATATTAAAAACAGATAGTTCAACAGCTCATTTTATGAGTAATTTTTTAATAAAAGGCAGATTAAATTATCTGCCCTTTTATTATTAAGAAAGAGGAAAAAATGACAAATCAAGTAGAAAAAAAAGATTCAGAACTCCAAAAGAGTGGTAATCCATTTATTAAAGCATTCCCGGTAATTGCAATTATTGGGTTAGAAGTGTTTGTTTACATGTTTCTTTCTCACAATATTTTTGTTGCACAACTACCTGTTGCAGCGATTACAATGATAAGTTATTTATATGCAATAAATAATCCTGTAAAACATAGTAGAGCATTTAGAATTAGATCTTACATGAACTGGTTAACTTTAGGACTAACTTATGCTTTCCTATATATGGGAAGATATAACTTAAAAGCGGCACACTATAAATTTGATGAAGCTCATATGAGCAACTCTGATTTCGGTACAATCTTTGGCGTTGGTGCAATTGTTTATGGTTTATCTTTTATTATAAATGGTCCACTTGCTGACAAACTAGGTGGTAAGAAAACCATGATGATTGGTGCGATTGGTTCTGCAATTGTAAACTTTTTATTGGGACTTGTTGTTTATAATTCATTAACAGCATCTACTCCTACTCCTATATTTATACCATTTGTAATATTATATGCTGTTAATATGTACTTTCAAAGTTTTGGAGCAGTTTCTATTGTTAAAGTTAATGCTGCTTGGTTCCATCTTAAAGAGAGAGGCGTTTTTGGTGGTATTTTTGGTACATTAATATCTTTAGGAATCTTTCTAGCTTTCGACTTAACAGGTATGCTTTTAGATGTAACAAAAGATGTTACTCCTGCTGGAAAAACTAGTTATGAAATTTGGTGGGCATTTTTTATTCCAGCTGGAATTTTAATAGTTATGGCTATTTTAGACTTTTTTATTGTTAAAGATACTCCTGGTGAAGCTGGTTTTGAAGATTTTAATACTGGAGATGCTGGTGCAGATGATACAGAAGATACAACATCAGAGTCTGTAATTCAACTTTATAGAAGAATTCTATTTCACCCAGTAATCTTACTCATGATTGTCATAGAATTTTCATCTGGGGTTTTAAGAAACGGTGTTATGCAATGGGGTAAAGACTTTGCAAAAGCTTTAAATGCTACAGGAACAAGTAATATCTATAAAACAGATTTCTTTTTTCAAAACTGGGGATTAATTTTAATGATTGCTGGTATTAGTGGAGGCTTCTTTGCAGGCTTTATATCTGATAAATTCTTTAAATCAAGACGTGGACCATCTGCATTTTTCCTATACGTAGGATTATTTATTGGTTTTGTATTAATGTTTATTTCAATAAAATTTAAGATGTATGGACTACTTGGTTTTATCTCATTTTTTGTATCTATGTGTGTTATTGGTGTTCATGGTATGCTTTCTGGTACAGCATCAATGGATTTTGGTGGCAAAAAATCAGCTGCAACTGTTGCAGGAGTAATTGATGGATTTGTTTATCTTGGTACAGGATTTCAAGGAATTGTTTTAGGGCACTTACTTGATGGAGCAGAACATGATTTATCATTATGGATAAGGCTTCCAATATTCTTGCTACCTTTTACACTATTGGGAATATTTTTTACTTGGAAAATTTGGAGTGCAGTACCTGATACAAAAGGTAAAGGTGGACATTAATCTATTCTATCTCAAAAAACTTATCAGAAATTGAAAGATTTTCATAACCATCTTTGGTTACCCAAAGAGTATCTTCTATTCTAACCCCCCCTAAATCTTTATAGTATAAACCAGGTTCTATCGTTACAACATATCCCTCTTTCATTATTGCATCAATATTTCCAGAAATCCTTGGTGCTTCGTGAATCTCTAATCCTACTCCATGTCCTGTTCCATGAAAAAATCCTTGCATTCTTCCATCAATAAGACCTGTTTCAAAACCTTGAGAGTTAAAATAATCCATTATTGAATTATGGATATCCATTCCATTAACTCCCTCTTTTAACATCTCTATTCCAAGTTTTTGTCCCTCAAAAACAGTATTATACAATTTTTTTTGCTCCTCTGTCGCTTTTCCCTTTAAAAAAGTTCTTGTTTGATCTCCAAAATATAAAGAATCATGAGAACGAGGAAAAATATCCATAATTATTGGAGTATTAGCATATAATCTACCACTTCCAACATTATGAGGATCAACAGTCTGTTTCCCAGAGGCAATAATTATACTTTCTGAAAATATATTTTTTCTAAGTAACTCAATATTAATAACCTCTTTTATATACTCAGAAGTTAAAAATTCTCCCTTATACTTAATAAATTCTCCCTCTATTGTAGCCTCTGATAAGATTGAAGTAACTTTTCTTAAAGCTCTATCTAATTCGCTCATTACATATTTTATCTTATTTTTTTGTTCCTCTGTTTTAACTATACGACTTGGATAATTTGATCCTCTGATTATAGAGATATCATATCCATTATCTACTAATTTCTTATAGTAGAATGCTCCGAAACTATCAGATACCTCTATTTTTTTGATATTTAAATCATCTAAAACTAAAGTAACAATCTGAAACATCTTGTCTTCTGTACTATTGAGTTTTTCTGTATATTTAGAGATGGATATAACCTCGTCAACAGAGGAATCCTTCTTGCCTCTATCAACTTCTAAATCGTTTAAAACAAGAAATTTTTTATCTCCTCTATCTATAAATATAACAGGATCTCCAACTATAAAGTTTGATCCATAAACGAGATCTGCATTCCTTGCAGAATCTATTATCAATATTGCTCTCTCTCTTTTCATATTAACTCCTTTTATTATTTGGTTCTTTTTATAAACAATCAAAATATCTTACTTAGTTTTTATCCCTCATAAGGCTATAAACAGTCTACTACAATATTATTTTGATTGCAATATTATTTTGAATTATTTTAAATTTATTTTTGATTTGTTTTTAATATTTGACTAGAAATTAAAGCTAAAACCAGCTACTGTTGTTTTACCATCTGTAAAGAAAGATGGAGTAAAGTTATAAACATTTTTAGACTCTTGATCTTGATTATACTTTGATACAGTCATAATAGGTAAAACGATATCGATAATATATCCAACAGTAAAAAGAGTAACACCACCAATAAAAGACCAATGTTTTCCAGCATTAACATATTGTTGATTCTCATTCATTTGATTAAAACCATCATAACCATAAACCATCATACCAACAGCAGCTGCTTCAACAACAAAGTCTGTTATTGCTAATACTTTTTTATCTGCATACCATAGAGCTAAACCATTAACTGGTGTAATACCAAATAGTAATGCTGTTGTTGTACTTTTACTTTTACTCTCTATTGCACCCATCTTTTTAAGAGCTGAAAATATATATGATTTCAAATCAGCATCATCCTCATCTTTATAAAGTTTCTGTAAAGCTGGAACTGATTTTTTATTTCCAATTTCACCTAAAGAGTTAGCTGCTTTTTTTCTAACTAGAATAGAATCGTCATCTAAAGATTCTATTAAAGCATCTACAACCTTTTCATTTGATAAATTTGATAAACTTTGTGCAGCAATAGATCTAATAAACTCAGTTTTTCCACTTTTTAATAGGTTAATAATAGCATTAACTGATTTTTCATTATTACCAAATTTAATTAGAGCATTAACAATTGAAGATTGTAAATCTTCTGAATCCTCTTTTATAACTTCTAATAATGTATCTAAAGATAGATCTGTTTTATATACTCCCAATGTTCTTGCAGCAACCATTCTTGCCTCAAGGTTGGTCTCTTTATTCTTAAATAATTCAATAACTTTTTTTTCTAATGCTGGTTTTCTTGCTGCTTGACTAATACCAAGTTTTTGTTGCATCAAATCACTAGAATCAAGCATCTCCTCTACTTTATCTGCAAAAAGAGGTAGTGATAGTGCGAAAATTAATGTCATAATTAATAATTTTTTCATAAAAGCTCCTTAAATGTTATTATTTTCTATTTTAATTTCAATTAAATCTTCTGGTTTTAAATTCTTATTACCAAAATCTCCTTTTTTGAAGATATTAAATTTAATTATTGATGTTCCTAAATCCGTTATTGTAGTATTGACTTCTCTGTTAATTGTTAATTTATAAGTTTTCATATAAGTGAAGATTTTATACCCCGCTCCTACTAATTTAATTTTGAATTTTAAATTATATTTACCAGGGTCAATATTTCCATCTCTAATTGATATCACTTTTTTGGTTAAACCCTTTTTTGAAAAAATAGATTCTCCATTTAAGAAAACCTCCATAGAAGCTACTTCAAAAAAACTTGTATCATGATTTATAAAAGATATTAATAGTTTTGAAGTTGATACCTCATTATTTATTAAATTTCCACTTAATTGCTTTAAAGCTTTGTTCTCTCTTTTTATTCTTGCTTCAATATTTTGTAAAGTTATTTTATAATCATTTATTTTTTTTGAATATATAGAAGAATCTGCTCCAAATACAATTAAGGTAGTTAAAAATAGTAAAAATATAATTTTTGTCATTCAATCACCCCAAACATATCCCTCTAATAATAATATATTTTATATTAGTTTTCAAGTTATCTTTTAAATATTTAATAATTTAAGTATATTTAAAGTTTTTTATCTCAAAAATGAGATTAGAAAAGAATTGAATCATCATTTAATACCTTTTCTGTACTTAAATTATCATTATTCTAATTAATACTATTTAAAATCTCCTATTTTTGAAAAATTGATTTATCTACATTATTTTAGTATACTATCATTTTGGTTATTATTACCAATTACTTAAAGGGATAGATGAATCATTTAATGAAAATAAAAATATACCTTATATTGATACTCGTATCAACAACAATTTATACATCTCCAATATCATTTTTAAAAGAAAATCTTGGAAATATAAAACCCTATTATAAAGATCTATTACTTCCTAATAATTTAGGACATCTTTTCTACTCAAAAGAGAAAAAGTTATTTAGAGATATATTATTAAATTATTTAAAAGATAATCCCAAAAACATTACAAATTATAGAATAAAGTTCCTTTTAGGTTATCACTACTATCGTAGCAAGGAGTATAATAAGGCGACCGAGCAGTTTCGCAGTATTGTTGGAAGATATAACGAATTAAATGATTATATCTTTTTTTATTTAGGAGATTCATATAGAGCTCAGAAAAAGTTGGTTGATGCATATCAAGCTTACTCTTTAGTTACCTCCAAATCTATTTTTTCTGATATTGCAGTTAAAAATAAACTTAATATATTATTCAAACTAAAACAGTATATTCATATTAAAAACTTTTTTCAAAAAGAGAGTCATTATTTAGAAAATGATGCTTTAAATTTTCTGTTTATAAAAACCTTAATTCAACTAGGAGATGAAGATACTGCTATTTTACAATTAAAAAAAGTTTGGTCTCATACAGAGGGTAAAGAGAAGAAAAGAGCAGAAAATATATTAATTGATTTTATGAAGAAAGGAAAAAGAAACTCTATTATCTCTGGTTTGGAGTATTATAATAGATGTGAATATCTTTTGCAGAAAAAAAAATATAATACAATTATTAAAGATTTTGAACTATCTTATAGTGTCAGAAAAGATGTAAATATTGATAAAGATATCTGTTTATTAAAAGCTTCTGTATATAGTAATAAATTAAAATCTATAGATTATATTAATAGACTTAATCATCTACCCTTTAAACTTAGTAAAATACAAAAATATTATCTTGATTATATAGAGATGCTGTATATTTTTAATCAAGAGGAGTATCAGGACTATATTAATAAAAGTTTAATTACATTAAAAGAGTATAAAGATTATCCCAATAATGAAAAATTATATATAAAATTAATAGAATCCTATAAAAAATTAAAAAAAGAGAAAAAATATTATAAATATTTAAAAAAATATGTGAGTAATGAGGAGTTCGTACAAAAAAGGAAAGAGTATCTATATAAATTATGGTTTCATTATTATGATATAAAAAATTATAAGGAATCTTTAAAATATATTAAAATTTACGAAAAGATAAGATTTGATAATCTTAGAGATGAGGTTAGAAATAAATACTATATTGCTAGATTAAATATAAATCTTAAAAATAAAAAGAGAGGGTTATATCAATATTTCAAATTAATTTTAGAAGATCCATTTAATTATTATTCATATTTAGCTTTAATTCATCTACAAAAGATGAATTTAACTAAAGAAGAGATTCTATTTAATGTCAAAAAAGTTAAAAAAGATATAACAAGTTTAAAAAAAGAGAAACTTCATTTCAATAATAGAGTTTTAAAAATCTATGAATTAATTACTTTAAATTTAAGACAATTAGCAATAAAAGAACTTATATTTTATCAACAAACAGCTACTTCGGAAAATTCTCTTTTAGCAAATGCATTCTTTTTTAAAAGTTTAAGGTTATATCGTAGTTCAAGAAGTGTTAAATTTAAATCATTAAGAAAAATAGCATTTTTTCCAAATAAATATAGTTTTATCTCATTTTGGAAATCATTTTATCCATTAAAATATGCGATATCTGTAAATAAACATTCAAAAAGGTTTAAGGTTGATCCATATTTTTCTTGGGGAATATTAAGAGAAGAGAGTGCATATAACCGATATGCGAAGTCTCACTCTAATGCTTATGGATTGATGCAGCTTCTCTATCCTACTGCTGTAGAAACAGCGAATAGAATAGGTATGAAGTTAAATAATTATAGAGATCTATATGTACCTGATACCAATATTGCTCTTGGGGTTAAATATCTTGCTGTTTTATTACGTATGTTTAAAGGAAATCGTTTTTATGCTGCAGCTTCCTATAATGCTGGAGCTTCTAATGTAAAACATTGGTTAAAAAATCATCATGCAGATAACCTCTATGATTGGTGTGAAAAAATTCCAGTAGAGCAAACTAATAAATATATCTATAAAGTTATTGGAGCAGAACACTCATATAATATATTGTATACTAGAGGATATTTTAAAATTGGAAAAGTGAATCTATTTAAAGCCATTTTTTCAAAAGATAAGAAATAAAAAATCAAAATTTGTTCTGTAATTGAAGGTTTTATTATCTCTACTCATAATGACTCCACATTCTTAAAACTCTTACTGTTTTAGATTCCTCTTTAACTTGATATACCAATCTATGTTTAATATTAATTCTCCTAGAGTATAAACCATCTAAATTACCTATAAGTTTTTTGTGTGGTGGAGGATTCTGAAAGTTAGAGTTAATGTTTTAGCTTTAAAAAGATAAAGATGAATATTTTTTGTAATTAAAGTTTTTAGTTTTTTATATTTAGATTTATTAGATTTTTAATTATTTTTTAAGAGCTTTAACTTCGATTAATCCTAATGAGTGAGCAACAATCTCTGCGATATCAAGAACTTTAATATCATCATCTTTATCTTTTGCCTTCATACCATCTGTAATCATTGTCATACAGAAAGCACAACCTGTAGCAACTACATCACATTTAACAGCAATAGCTTCATCTGCACGTTTTTCGTTAATACGAGTTCCTAAAGGCTCCTCCATCCACATTCTACCACCACCTGCTCCACAGCAAAATGATTCTTCTGTATTATGTTCCATCTCAACAAGATTAATTCCCTTGATAGAGTTAAGAATATTTCTAGGGTCTTCATAAACACCATTATAACGTCCTAAGTAGCAGGAATCATGATATGTAACAGTTTTAAGAAGTTCTCCATCAATATTTAATTTACCAGCATTGATTAAACTACTTAATAACTCTGTATGATGAATAACATTATATTGTCCACCTAATAGAGGATACTCATTTTTTATAACATTATAACTATGAGGAGATAGTGCAATAATCTTTTTAGGAACATTGCCATTAACTGTATTCATTCCAAATTTATCTAGTTGAACAATATTGTGTTTTGCTAAGTCTTGATAAACATCTTCTGCACCGATTCTTTTAACTGCATCACCACTAGCTTTCTCTAAATTACCTAAAATAGCAAATTTAATATCTAAATGTTGTAAAATTTTAACAAAAGCTTTCGCAACTTTTTGACTTCTATTATCATAAGATGACATAGAACCAATCCATAAGATGTAATCAAAATCTGCATCTGGAGTTTCGTCTAGATTAGTAATTTTTAACTCTTTAGCCCAATTAGCTCTCTCATTTTGAGGAAGTCCCCAAGGGTTTCCATTTTTACCCATTTTTTTAATAGCATTTGCAGCTTCTACAGGAAGTTTACCCTGTCCCATAACAAGATTTGTACGCATTGCAACAATTTTGTCTACATGAGCAATCTCCATTGGACAAGCAACCATACAAGCACCACATGATGTACAAGACCATAAAACATCTTCTGTAATACGCATCTCTATTAAATTTATTCCATTCTCTTTATTCTTGCCAGTAGATTCATCTACCATATGCTCTCTTAAATCATTAATCATCTTTTTAGGAGATAATGGTTTTCCTGTATTATGAGCTGGACAAACATCTTCACATCTTCCACATCTAATACAAGCATCTAAGTCTAACATATCTTTCCAAGAGAAATCCATAATTTCACTTGCACCAAATCTAGATTCTTCATCTAAGTTTTCCATATCAATAATTTTTAATTGACCTAATGGAGCTCTTTTTCTAAAGAAGATATTTAATGGGCCTGTGATAATATGTAAAAATTTAGTATATGGAATAGATGCAATAAAAAACATTGTTGTCATAAAATGCATCCACCAAGCACCCTTATGTAATGATGCAAGAAACTCTATACTAGGATTAAAAACCATAATTGCTCTTGATATCGCCCAACCAACAAAAGATACTCTCTCAAATGATGGGTCTGTAATTGCAATTCTAATTCCCTCTAATGCAAATCCTAAAATAACAGATATTAACAAGAAGGAGATAGCATACCAATCATCATTAGTAGTTTCTAAATTTTTAGGCTTCTGAACATCTCTTCTGTAGATTGCCATTATAATACCAGCAATTAAAAGAAGCGCAAAAGCATCTATTGTAAATGAAAAAACTTTATAGAAAGTTCCATCTAAAAAGTTTGCAGGAGTATCAGCTTCTATAGTTGTAATCGCTGTAGCAATAAGCATCATTAGGAAACCAAAAAAGATAAAACCATGCATTAAACCAGCATAACCCTTTTTTAAAATCTTTTTATGTAAGAATACTCCCTCAAAAGCTCCTTCCATTCTCTGAGCTAAATCATCACCACGATTATCATCAGCTTTTCCCTGCATCCACATCTTATAACGTTTATACATTCCATATACAAATATTGCCATAGCAATAAGTGCAATAGGATACATTAAGTAAGTAACCTTGTGACCAATATTCCAATACACAATTCTTTGAGTGTTATGTTCTATTACATTCATCTCTTGTGGGGAGAGAACTTTGCCAGAGCCTAAAACACTGTTTAATATAAAATTCAACACTAAAACCTCCATATTCTAACAAATATTTATCGTTAAAATCAAATTAAAGCTAATCCTAAAATAAATCCTAAATTTAAAAAACTATTAAAGAATAATTTTCTAAATGAAATAATAAAATTTCACCCAGAGGACTCTTTTTATATACAAATAATAATGAATGTTTGTCAAGTTAAAAATTAAAAACAATGATTTATTGCGTCAAATTACTGTAATTAATTTCAATTATAAGTGTAAGTATTAATTTGATTAATTAAAGTAATAATATCTTTATTAGAGAATTGTAAAAATAGGTCTCTTTTGGGGAGTTTGATTACAATTAAAACTCTTTTACAATCTCTTTTATTTTTCCTGATTCTATTGCCTCAAAAAGTTCATCTCCGATTATCTTATTTTGAATAATAACTTTATTCCAATAGTTAATTCTATCCTCTGTAGAAAAAGTATTAAAATCTTTCCTATCGGGTATCTTTCTAAATGGAAGAGAGTCAACAAACTTTTTTGATGGAGCAACTAAAACTACATTTTGCATATTTTTATAATTTGATCTACGTTTTGATATTTTATCGAACCAACCTGGAACAATATACTCATAAAAATGAGGATACAACACTAAATCTTCGCTATCTTTTGGTAAAAATGGCATATCTAGATGATAATCAAGCATCCCTCCATCTCTAAGTGTTCCCTTTACTCCCTCAATATTTTTTACTCCCTGCATTGCTAATGGTATGGAACCTGATGCTAATAGAGCCTGTTTAAAATTACTATTATCTAATCTATAATTATCCACTTTAAAGTTATCATTAAAAGTAAATCTATTATCTTTTGAACTAAATATAACCCTATTAAAGAAATATTTTAAATTTTTTCTATTAAGATAGTTTAAAGCTCCTGCTGATATTAAATTTGATAATTGAATTAAATTATTTTCAATATTCATAAACCCTTTGGAGCTTGCAACCAAAAATGAGATACTCATAATTTTATTTTTTAAGATCTCATCAACACTTTTTTCGGAGATATATTTATCTATTATTTCTAAAGATTTAGCTGTTAGTTCTTTTTTTGTAGGTTTTCTTTTGTATCTTTGCTCTATATATTCTCTCTCTAAAATATTTAATGCTTCTAAAGGATTCTTTTGGGCAAAAGCAGCCATTCTAAAGGAACCTATTGAACTTCCTATTAAATCAAGTCTCTCTTTTCTATCTTTTAATAAAGATATCAAAACTCTATCAATTCCTGTTAAAACTAAAAATTTTGCCGCTCCAGATGCTCCAGCTAAAACTTTTACTCTCGAGAGCTTTAATCCCTCGTCTCTTATTATCTCTATTGATTTACTACCTGCAACTATTGATATATTTTCAAACATCTTTACCTCTATTTTATCAAGGGATTTTTAATACCCCAAAAGAAAAAATAGTTTTACTAAAAATGGATGATAAAAGCAATCTCTTTTTTTGTACTGTAAAAAGATTCTTTTAATTTTGTGGAATAATTATCCAAACTCCAACATTCTTTCTAATGCTAATTTAGCCTCTTTTTTTGTTTGACCATCAACAATGATAACTCTATCATCTGGAAATTCCATAATTGTTTCATATAGATTTAACATATTAATTCTATACATGTTAGGACATAGAGATTTTCTAATAGGGATAATTGTTCTATCTGGATATTGCTCTGCAAGTCTATAGATGAGATTTATCTCTGTTCCCACTGCGATAACATCACCGGGTTTACTAGATTTAATATAATCGACAATATGTTTTGTACTTCCTACACTATCTGCCATCTCTATAATCTCTGGGTTTGCTTCTGGATGAACAACTAATTTATAATTATCTCCAAACTTATCTTTGAGGTTTTGAACCATCTGAGCATTAAAAAACTTATGAACATGACAATATCCATTCCAAGAGATGACTTTTGCTTTTTTTAGTTGCTCTTTAGTTGCTCCACCATTTTTCTTACTTAAATCATATATAATTTGTTCATCTTTAGGGATTTTTAATTTATTTGCTGTATTTGTGCCTAGATTCATATCTGGCATAAACATTATTTTATCACCTTGAGTAAATGCCCACTTAAAAATTTTATCAGCATTAGAAGATGTACAAACCGCTCCACCATTTCTTCCACAGAAAGCTTTAATTGCTGCAGTTGAGTTCATGTATGTAATAGGAATTATCTTCTCTCCATCTAAGTTGTCGGCAATCTCCTTCCAAGCAAACTCTAAATCTTCTATAGTTGTCATATCCGCCATAGGACAACCCGCTTTTACATTTGGAAGATAAACTTTTTGTGAATCATCTGATAATATATCTGCACTCTCCGCCATAAAATGAACACCTGCAAAGATAATCTTTTTTGCATCTTTTCTCTCCGCTGCCTCTTTTGAGAGTTGAAAACTATCACCTACGAAATCTCCTAACTCTGTTATCCATTTACTTTGATAGTGATGAGCTAAAATCACTAAATCATTACCTAGCTCCTCTTTTTTTGCCTTTATCTTTAAATATAACTCTTTCTCCTCTTTCGTAAAGATATCATGAGGAAATTCATTAAAATGGTTTGTATTATAATCTATCTTAAATTTATAATATTTAGATTTATCCATAAATTCTCCTTTTAAATTTAAATAAGCTAATAAAGCTTGAGTTATTATATCTTTTTGATAATTAAAATCAACTAAAATCATATTTTTTATAAATATACTAGTCTTATACATTTTTATATATATGATAAATCTTTTTAAGCCCAAATAATAGAGATTAAATCAGAAAATTAACGAAAAAAGAAATAAAATATAAAAAAAGATTGACTTTCATCTTTTATTTAGGTATTATGTACTTCTTTTTTTGTGGAGTTATTATGTCCGGATATAAAATTAAAACGAATAGAGCCGCTGCGAAGCGTTTCAAGAAGAGAAAAAGTGGTAGTATCAAAAGAGGTAAGGCTTATAAGAGTCATATCTTAACCAAAAAGTCTAAAAAGAGAAAAAGATCTTTAAGAACAATAACTAATGTTTCTGATGCTAACATTAAACAAGTTAAAAGAATGCTACCTAACAGTTAGATTTAAGAGGAAAGAAAAATGAGAACAAAAAATGGTTTCAATACTAGAAAAAGAAGAAAAAAGATTCTAAAATTAGCTAAAGGCTATAGAACAACAAGAGGAACTCTTTTTAAAAATGCAAAAGAAGCAGTAGTTCGTGCTCATAATTTTGCTTTTAGAGATAGAAAAGCAAGAAAGAGAATGTTTAGACGTCTATGGATTACTAGAATTAATATTGCTTCAAGATTAAATGGTCTATCATATAGTAGATTCATTAATGGCATGAAGAAAAATCATATCGAAATAGATAGAAAAATTCTTGCAGAACTTGCTGTTAAGGATGCTGCTACTTTTACAAAAATAGTAGAATCAGTTAAGTAGTTCAAACGAGATGAACAAAAAGTATCGTAGAATTGGAGAGATCGCAAATGAGCTCGGTATAAAGGAAAGTGCCATTCGATTTTGGCAAACAAAGATTCCTCAGTTAAATCCGAAGAAAAATAGAAGTGGTCATCGAATTTTTACTGATAAAGATTTTGAAATAGTCAAATTAATTCATAATTATAAAAAATCAGGTTTAACTTTAGAGGGTATCATTAAGAAATTAGAAGATGTAGTCCCTTCAAATGTTTCGAAAGATTTTTCTGAAAAAATGAATAGTCTTATTGATAACTTAAGAAAATTAATTGAGGATTTATAACTTTTTTTAAAGAAAAATAAAAAAAATAGAATAAAATCTGTTTTTATTTGTCTTATGTTTAGAACGTTATTGGAGGAAAAAATGCGTTATTTAATTATGTCATTACTAATGGTATTAACAACAGTTACAGTTATGGGTGCTAATAAGATAGCAGTTGTAGATATGCAAAGAGTTATTGTTGAAGTAAAACAGGGTAAAAAAGCTATGGCTTTACTAAAAGCAGAAAAAGCTAAAAAAGAAAAAGCTATAAATGCTAAAAAAGATACTTTTTTACAGCAACAAAAAGAGCTAGAAAATATGATGAAAAATCCTGCTGCTGATAAAGCAAAAGCGAAAGCGAAGTATGAATCATTAGCTAGAACTTATCAAATGTTACAAAGAGAAGCTCAAAAAATGCAACAAGAACTTTTAGCTAAAGAGCAACAAGAAGCTCGAAAAATTATGAATAAAGTACAAGCGATACTAAAAAAAGTTGTAAAAAAAGAGGGATTTGATATCGTTCTTAATAAAGCAGCAATACTTTATGTTCCTGCTTCAGATGATATTACTAATCAAGTAATAAGAGAATATGACAAAGTCAATAAATAGATAAAGTTAAAACTCAAAAGGATCCAAATGAAATTCTTAATATTAATTATAGCCTCGATTGTTCTTTTAATAGGTTGTGATGAGACTACAGATAAATGGGTAGACTTATCATATACTGTACCTGACGAACTAACAGAGCGTTATGATAGTTGTACATTTTACGATGATACATTAGATACTCTTTATATTATTGGTGGAATAAATACGAATCAAAGATTTAATGATATTTGGCAGTTTTCAGTTTCTAATAAAAAGTTTAACAAAATTGTTCCAGATGATAACTCTTTTAAAAAAGCAGGTAG
>Ga0256827_10001345_pt1 | contig 15702 bp, 16 predicted proteins | sample CV84metaG_FD_185977 | JGI IMG/M metagenome (GOLD analysis project Ga0256827, IMG submission 185977) | Hydrothermal vent microbial communities from East Pacific Rise, Pacific Ocean - CV84 | ecosystem: Environmental > Aquatic > Marine > Hydrothermal vents | place: Pacific Ocean: East Pacific Rise... | reverse complement strand
AAAATGCTGTAGAAATTCCAGGATTTGAGCATAAGCTTGGAGTTATGGGACTTGGAGCACCTTTATATGATATGACTATGGATGGTAAAGTAGGAACACTTAAACCAACACAAGGGCTTAATGAAGGCATGCAAGAGCGTAGAGATACTTGGCAGTTTAAAGAGTATAATAAAGACCTTGATAATATTTGGTGGGATGGTCTAAGTGGCTCTTGGCAAAATGCTGTAGCAGCTTCACATCCAGATCCAATTGCAGGTAACCACGCATGGCATCAAAAAGTCACTATTGAACTTGCAAGTAAAGATGATAAGATTGGTGATATTTGGGTAAATTATGAAAATAATATGAAAATATACCAAGCATGGAGGGATAAATTGACACGCCCCCTTGATGCTAATGATACATTAAGACGACCAGTACATACTAAGCGTCCAGCAGTACCATTGTCACTTAAAGCTTATACAGTGAAGATTAAAGGATAATATTTCCTTTTAAGAGCAGACCACTAGGTCTGTTTCTTCACAATTTACTATTTCCTAGATAAATTATCCATTTACGTTTTATTTATCTTGAAAGTGGTATAGTGCCAGATAACTTACACGAAAGATAATACATTTATGGAAATAATGAAACAAGAGATAGAAAATAGAATAGCAATATATGCATTGATTTCAAGATTGATGTTGGTAGAAGTAGATGAGACATTTTTAGACCAGATAGAAGGGGATGAAGATTTACTCAATTTTTTCCCTAACTATAGAGACTGGTCAAAGCGTAAAGAGCTTTCAAGTAAAGAGCTTATTGAAGAACATTATAATGTAGACTTTACTAATCTGTTTTTGATGCACTTGGTACCATATGAAAGTTTTTATACAAGAGATGATCAGATGATTGAGAGTGGAGGAGACAATCCTGTACTTGAACTTTACAATGAGCTTGATTTTCGTGTAGAGCTTGATAAAGCGAGGGTAGTCAGTGTTGACCATATAGGTGTTGAGTTAGAGTTTATGTATATGCTCTGTGTTGCATTGCAAAAAGCATTAAACGCAGATGATAAAGAGGGAGTTTGTGAACTTCTCCAAGTACAAGGGGCATTTCTTAGAGAACATCTTTTAGAGTGGGCTCCACTATTTCTTATCAATGCAAAACGTGAGTCACGTACACCTCTCTATCATGATGGTGCTGAGCTTACTTTAGAGTTCTTACTTTCAGACTATGAATATGTGAATGCAAAATTGAATGAAAATTGTCAAAGTGAAGTAGAAGAGAATTAATGTCTTTACATTTAGAGATTGCCTCTTGTGTACGGGCGATAAGTAAATTTTCTGATTGTACGAAATGTATAGATGCCTGTCCAGAGTCTATACAGCTTGTAGATAACTTACCCAGCTTTGCCAATAATACGGGTGTGGAAGCAGCAGCTTGTGTAGGTGTCTGCCCTACAGAGGCATTTTCTCTTTCTGACTTTTCTACTACAGAGTTTTTCTTTACTTTTTTAGAGTCTAAAGTAAGACTCATAAGCCCAAAGTTTAATGTACCTTGTCTTTCAGTATTGAGTGTAGAGCATCTCATCTCTTTTGCTATTGCAAGTGAAGAGGAGATTGTTTTAGATTTAAGCTCCTATGATGAAGAGAGTATACTCTATGAGCAGATAGAAACACGCATTGAAGAAGCAAATTTTGTACTCTCTTCTTTTTCTAAAAAACAATTGATTACCAATGTAGACAAAGTACTCAAAGAAGAGGAAAAAGAAGAAGAGGAAGTAACATCAAGACGTTCATTTTTAGGTAGTGCATCACTAAAGGGTGTGGTTAAACATAAAATGAGTTTTGATGAGGCAGTAGAAGCTGATGAGTTAAAAACTTTTACGCTAGATATAGATATCATTACTAAAATGCGTGAAAAAAACTTACCAGATAAGCGTAAGATACTTTTTACGACACTTAAACATGTAGATGCTCCAGAGAGTCTTGAAGTATTAGCAGAAGAAGATATAAGTTTTACATCCCAAAAGTTTGTAGATGAGAGTTGTACAAATTGTCAAATTTGTTATCGTATTTGTCCTACGGGAGCTTTGAGTTCTGATGGTAGGTTCTCACTTATTAATTTTGATGCAATGCTCTGTGTAAAGTGTCGTTTATGTCATGATGCTTGTGAACCAGACTCTATACATTTACAACCAGGGTTTGAAGTAAAAGAGTTCTTTGAACCAACGCAAAGAACTTTGGCTAAATTTGATATTAAGAGATGTAATGAGTGTGGTAATAACTTTACCTATACAGGTGGAGAACAGGAATGTCTTCGTTGTAAAGAAGAGGATGAAGAAGCCATGTTTTTACACAGTAATGCAAAATGTATGCAAGAACAATTGAATAAAAAGAATAAGGATAACTAGTGCAACCCTATGAGATAAAGCCTGATACTGGGTTATGTACGATTCTTGGGTATAATGCCCAAACTGGGTATATGCGCAAGTATTTTAATAAAATCATGAAACTTAATAGTAAAAATGCAACAGCGATTGCACTTAACATTACGGATGAACACTTTGATTTTACGATGAGTAATGTAGGAAAATCGAAAGTAGATATGATGATGATAGAGCGTGAGTTTGGTGAAAAAGCAATACACTATTGTGAAACCTTAAATAGTTGTGCCTCAAGAGAAAAGCGTGTTGACTTTGTAGAAGTTAAAGAAGGGAAAGTCTATGGTTATTGTCTAGATGATGAAGCCCAAGCACTTTTTTCTAATAAAGCATTTTTGGATGACCAAATAGTGTTTGTAGCAAAAATGATGATACTGGCTTCGCGTTGGTTTGATACAAAAATAGATGTGGATGATATTCCACTATTAATAGGAGAAAAAAATGGATAATATAAAGAATTTAAGAGAAGAGTTTGCCAATATAGGTCAGCAAAATTTTAATGGTTCTCCCGCATTTTGTCCTGATGGACAGTGTGATTCAGATGAAGAGGCAGATTTAAAAGATTATCCTTCATATACAGAAGCACTTTATGCAAAGCTTATTGCTCCTTATGTAAGTGGTATCTATATCTCTCGTTGGGATATCAAAGAGATAGCTCTAGAAGCAGGTGATTCAATGGCAATCCATCCACGTAAACGTATGTTTGAACTGCTTATGAAATATGCAACCTCTAAAGAGAATATGCAGTCAGTATTAGATGCATTAGAGAATCATATGGAGTATAAGATTAGTATCTATAATGAATTTATAGCTAATTATCCAAACTCAGTAGAGGTGTTCCAGCCTAAGGTTGATAAAGCTAGAAAAACGATGAAGTTGTTTCCTCAGATAATTGAAGAGTATTTTGAATAATAATATAGAGTACCCTCAACAACCTTGTAGTATAATAGTTATATCTTAATATTACAAGGTTTTTTATGTCTAAAATTACTAAAGAAAAAACACTCGAATATCATAAAAATGGAAAAATAGGGATAGACCTTACCAAGCCTTGTGACTCACAACATGAACTCTCTATGGCATATACCCCCGGTGTTGCTATTCCCTGTTTAGAAATTGCCAAAGACGCAAATCTCTCTTTTGAATATACCAATCGTGCTAACCTTGTAGCCGTGGTCTCTGATGGTACGGCAGTGTTAGGTTTGGGGGATATTGGACCAGAGGCTTCCAAGCCAGTAATGGAGGGTAAGTCGGTACTTTTTAAAAAATTTGCTAATGTAGATGCCTTTGATATAGAACTTGATGTACATAGTGTAGAAGAGATTGTAGCAACATGTAAAGCAATAGCTCCTACTTTTGGAGGGATTAACTTAGAAGATATTTCTGCTCCTAGGTGTTTTGAGATAGAGCGTATCCTCAAAGAAGAGCTTGATATCCCAGTCTTTCATGATGATCAACATGGAACAGCTATTATTACTACTGCAGGGTTAATGAATGTACTTGAACTCACAGGTAAAAAAGTAGATGAGATAAAAGTAGTTGTTAATGGTGCAGGAGCTGCCGGTATTTCATGTGCCAATATGTATAAAGCTCTAGGGGTGAGAAACATTATTATGTGTGACTCTAAAGGGGTGATTAATACCAATAGAACAGACCTTAATAAATATAAAATCCCATTTGCAGTAGAGACATCTGCAAATAGACTCTATGAAGCGATAGAGGGAGCAGATATGTTCTTGGGACTCTCTGTTGCTGGTGCTCTTACTAAAGAGATGGTAGCCAAGATGGCACCAGAACCTGTAATATTTGCTTTAGCCAATCCAGTACCAGAGATACTTCCTGAAGAGATAAAAGAGGTACGTTCTGATGCTATTATCGCTACAGGTCGTTCAGATTATCCTAATCAGACCAATAATGTATTAGGATTTCCATTTATCTTTAGAGGAGCATTGGATGTACGTGCCAAGAAGATCACTGAGGGGATGAAAATGGCAGCTGCACATGCACTCGCAGCTCTTGCAAAAGAACCTGTACCGTACTATGTAAAAGCAGCATACCATAATGAGAATATTACCTATGGGAAAGAGCACATCATTCCTTTACCTTTTAACAAAGAAGCGTTAATTTGGGTAGCTTCTGCTGTGGCAAAGACCGCTTTTGAAGAAGGTGTAGCACGGGTGAATAGTTATAATGATGAAGTATATAGGGAACAGCTCAGATGTCTTATTTATGGTTGTCCTGAAGAGTAAAGAGTAAGTATGAACTTAACTTCTTATCTAAATCTTTATGAGCTATTAGAAAATAATAGATCTTCTCGTGAGAAAAATCGTGCTTTTGGTTTAGCCCATGTAGCCTTAAAAGATGATTCTCCAGAGCAGTTATATGTTTGGCAGAATGAACATAAAAAACGACTCTCTTCTCCTACTATGGGTAATACGTTTAGTTCTTATCTTTATGGGGTGACTTTGACACTTAGTATTATTGCTTTGGTGTTGGGAATGTTATCAGGCTTTGCTTTACTCTCTTATAGTGGGCATGAACCTGTGAATGTGGTTTATTTTATTGCTATGGTTGTATTTTTTCCACTACTAACGATGGCTTTAGCTCTGTTATCTATGCTTCGAGCCAATGCTACTCGTAGTTTATTGGTACATATTTCTCCTGCATTTTGGATGGAAAAATTACTCTCTTTTTTACCTAATACTATACAAGATAAGATTAAATCATTTAAAATGAATCCTTTGTTATTAAATTGGATCGCAATTAAACGCTCACAAGTCATTGCACTCTTTTTTTCGTTAGGTCTATTTTTAGCACTTATAGGTATGGTGGTTACTAAGGATATTGCTTTTGCATGGAGTACAACACTACATGTGACACCAGAAGCCTTTCATCAAATTTTAGAAACTATTGCTTTTGCATGGAAATCATGGTTACCTTCAGCTGTACCATCTTTAGAACTGATTGAGCAAAGTCAATATTTTAGACTAGGGGATAAACTCAGTGAAGAGATGATTTCTAATGCTTCAAAACTTGGGGAGTGGTGGAAATTCTTAGCTATGGCAACATTGGTTTATGCTATATTTTTACGTTTTTTGATGTTTCTTTTGGCATCGTTTGGCTTACATAGCGCAATTAAAAAATCATTTTTGACATTACCTGGAGCACGTAAACTTTTAACTGAAATGAATGAACCACTTATCAGTACTAGAGCAGATAATGATGAAAAGATGTTTGTTCCTCATAGTGATAGTTATGAACAAATTATACACAAAGTAAAAGGTACTTATGATATCGTTCATGGTTGGGCGATTAGTAGAGATAATCTTGTGGTGCTTAGTGATAGTATGGGAGTGATTGCATCACAGTTTTTTGAAGTGGGTGGTGCAAATAGTTTTGATGAAGATAATAAAATTATTGCTAAGAGTAGTGGTGAGGTACTTTTCTTTGTGAAAGGATGGGAGCCACCTACGATGGATTTTATAGATTACCTTCAAAGTCTTAGTACTCAGGTAGATAAAGTGATTGTCGTACCTGTCGGAACAGCAGAAGAGAATTATGAAATAGAAACTGAAGATGTAGATGTATGGGACAGAAAATTGACACAACTTAATGGAGAGAATGTATGGCTGAAGCGTTAATGCTCCCACATCCTAAATTTGCAGTAGTAGGACACCCCAATAAGGGTAAAAGTTCAATTGTTTCTGCTTTGGCACTGGATGACTCTGTACAGATATCTAATACCCCAGGGACTACTAGTAAGCAGCGTTCTTTCCCCTTAAAAGTAGATGGACAGATACTCTATGAACTCTTTGATACCCCTGGGTTTCAAAGAGCTAGAGCCGTATTGGCATGGCTAGAAAAACATGATGTTGCTGCAGATAAGAAACATGAAGTGGTACAGATGTTTATCAATGAACATAAAAATGATGTACGTTTTAATGATGAAGTACAACTACTCGAACCTATTATGGATGGTGCGGGGATTATCTATGTGGTAGATGGCTCTAAACCTTATGGGTCAGAGTATGAAGCAGAGATGGAAGTACTGCGTTGGACAGGACAGCCTTCTATGGCACTTATTAACCATATAGATGATACTGACTATAGTAGTGATTGGAAAAGAGCATTAGAACAGTATTTTAAGATGGTACGTACCTTTAATCCTATGCAGACAAGTCTTACACAACATATGAATATATTAGAGAGTATGGCTCAGCTCAAAGAGGAGTGGATAGCACCAGTGAAAGCTTCTATGAAACTTTTAGAGCAGTATCATGCTCAAATGTTTGACAAATCAGCATCATTGCTTACTAGACTTATCTATGATTCTGTGAGTCATATAGAAAAGTTCACTTTTTATACAGAAGATGCGAGTGATACAGACAAACAAAAACTGGAAGAGCATTATAAAAATAGGCTTCGTGAACTAGAAGTCAATACTCAAGATAAAATAGAACAGGCATGGAATCATGACTCTTTAGAAGTGAATCAAGAGAATCTACCTTTTGAAGGATTTGATTTATTTTCAGAAGAGACAGCTTCTATCTTCGGGTTGACTAAAAAAGAGTTAATGATTACTGCCGTGACTAGTGGGGCAGTAACGGGGGCTGGAATAGATTTACTTTTTGCGGGGCATACACTTTTATTAGGTGGTGTTATAGGAGGATTGGTCGGAGGTGTAGGGGCTTACTTTGGCTTTGATGAATTAGCAGAAATAAAAGTATTAGGACAGACCATAGGAAAAAAATATCTACAGATGGGACCTATGGAAAATAGAAATTTCCCCTATATACTTTTAGGAAGAGCACTTTATCATACAGTAAAGGTTTCACAACGATCACATGCCAAAAGGGGTGAAGTAGCACTTCAAATGGATAGCAGTTTTAAAGAACAATGGTTAGATGATGAAACCCGTAAAGCATTAGAAAAATACCATAAGATATTTCGTTCTAGTAAAGAGGTAGATGCAGAGGTATTATCGGAGTATGAAACTATTTTAAAAGGTGTTTTAGAGAAGTTAATTTCTAATTAATATATCTTAACTAAAGTACATAGAAATATTCTATGTACTTTATTCTCTTATTAGTGAATACGTATATAGTCTATAGCAATCCAATTGCCATCACCAGCAGTGATTGGGTCAATTCTAATTTGATTTATATTTCCAGACCATCTAGGATTACTGCTAAGATCAATAGTATAAGTTGACCATCCCCCGTGACTTGAGATATTCACAATTTGACTATTTGATTCTGAGAATCCTCCTCCGTTACCTTTCCAAAATACTTGGAGTTGAGAGTAATACCATGGGTTCATATTAGCAATACGAATAGTGATTTTTTTTAGGCTATTTGCATTAATATCGATACTAGGACTCATAAGTTGTGGATCATTCTGATTACAGGCAAAGAACCATGCACCACTATATGGACCACCGTATTGTTGTATCATATTTGCATAGCTCCAACCTTGAGAGTTTTGGTTAGAGTTAAATTCATAGTTGAGAGCAGAGCTATTTCCTCCACCACCACCGCCACCACCATACATGGCATTAATCGCAGCTATATCCCCCTGGCTCAAACCATTTCTTTGACCAATGTGTGCATTACCATTTAATGGTGTAATGGTTGCTTGTCCATTGATACTAAAGTAATATGCCCCATAGTGCATCAAAGAGTTATAGTCATAGTGACCTACATCTACACCATCAGAAATATGTTGATTAAAATTATGTTTTGCACTTGCTTTAATATTGTTCCAATTTATTCTTACATATTGGTTTCTATCTATACGTGACTGTTCATGCCATAAGCCTATAGCATGTGTCAATTCATGAATAATTCCACCATATCCACATCCTGCTACTACATTCACTGTTTGTGCTCCTTGTTGTAAATCTCCAACATTAGAATAACAAGCGTTCACGTTGCTATTAATATTTATATAGTTTGGGTGATTATAGGTTCTTTGTACGAAACGAATAGCAGTGCGTGCAGATATATGTTGCATAGCTCTTGAAATAAAATTTCTTGTTTGTGATGAAACATTGGCTGAAATACTATAAGGGATAACACCATTTGGCCATCTATATCTAGCACCATTTATAATTTGTGCATTAGCAGTGTTGTTGTCTTCACTACTAGTATTGTCTTCTTCTGATTCTCTCCATGCTTCTGCTTCATCTACTGTACCTAGGAGTATATCTCCTTCGAAGACAGCTAAATCATCTTGTATATCATAATATATTTTTTTATTTGTAAATGTTTGACCACTAATATAGGTTTCACCTATACCATCACTAGAGAGATGGCTATTGGCTGTATCTATTGCATAAGTAAATGATGTAAGTGATATCATCATTAATATCTGTAATTTATAATTCATATTCGACTCCGTTTTCTATAAGTGTTTTTTCTAAAATTTTGATGAGTGTATATATCCTATCTGGTGCATCTGCAATAGGTTCATCATATTTTGGTGTTAATATATTTACTTTTATTTTGTATCTATACCCTTCTTCATAATTAAAACTTTCAATGGTGTCATAAGAAATTAACCATTCCTCTGAAGGGTCTCCTCTTGTTTGAAAGCATCTCTTATCTTGTATTTCTCCACCATCCCTACAAGGTATGGTTTTTTCATTAATATATAGTATGGTTTCATTTGCTTCTTTTGAGATAGACTGTTTTTCTGTTTTATTACTCCCACAACCTACAAAACATAGGCTACAAAGTGTGATAAATATTAATATTTTTTTGTTTATCATTTATATTTTTCCTTTAATTTTTTTGTTAAAATTTATAAATATCTTTTATTTTCCTCCTTTTAATTTGATTTCTATAGGGGGAAAGTATGTAATACAGACGTATAGTAGTTTTTTTATCATTTTATTTCCTTTTTAATTATTAATTGTGGTCTGAGCCACCATCTTTTAGTAATGTTGCATCAAATTCTAAGGTATTGCTATTGTCTACATCTAGTAAAGATAGTGTAATTTCATATCTATGTGTACCTTTGGTAACAGCATAAAACTCAGAAATATTAATATTCTTATCATAAAGCGATGTTCCTGATTGTATAACTGTGCCACCTCCTCCAGGAAAAGTAAATGGACCGATATATGATACTCTATTTCCATCTTCTATAATTGAGAATGACTGAAATATCATAGCATTAGTATTAGGTAATAATATATTATGATCTGTATTATTTACAATTTCAGCAGATATATTTAATGGATTTTGTTCTGATGGAATATTTTTAATAGATATATCTAAGTTTTCTATATCTTTCGTATACTTATCATTATTAAAATCTTGTTTTGTATTTCCACTACTACCACATCCCACAAAACATAAGCTACATATGGTCATAAGTGTTAAAATTTGTTTGTTTATCATTTATATTTCCTTTAGTTTTATTGTTAAAACTTATAAATATTTTTCATTTACATCCTTTTAGTTTGATTTCTATAAGGGGGGGGTGCAACAGCATATAAATGTATAGTAATTTTTTTATCATTTTTATTTCCTTTTGTTATGTATTTATTATTGTAGCGGAGAACCATCTTTTAGTAATGTTGCATCAAATTCTAAAGTGTTACTTTTCCAACCATTGAATGGTGATAGTATTATTTCATACCTATGGGTACCTTTTGTAACAGCATAAAATTCAGAAATATTAATTTTTTTATCATTGTAGGATAATCCTGATTTTAAAATTGTTCCACCCTCTTTAGTATTAAATATTGGTCCAATATAAGATACTTTTTTACCATCTTCTATTATAGAGAAAGAATTAAAAAGTATTTTATAATCATTCAATAGTAAAATATTGTGATCAGTATTATTTGTTATACTTACAGATATATTTAATGGATGTCCTTCTGATGGAAGATGTTCTATCGTTATATCCAAGTTTTTCATATCTTCTATATCTTTAGTATATTGTTCATTGTTAGAGAGTTGTTTTGTATCTCCACTACTCCCACAACCTACAAAATATAGGCTACAAAGTGTGATAATTATTAATATTTGTTTGTTTATCATTTATATTTTTCCTTTAACTTTTTTGTTAAAATTTATAAATATCTTTTATTTGCCTCCTTCTAGTTTGATTTCTATAGGGAGAAGTAGGTAATACAGACGTATAGTAGTTTTTTTATCATTTTTATTTCCTTTTGTTATGTATTTATTATTGTAGTGGAGCACCATCTTTTAGTAATGTTGCATCAAATTCTAAAGTATTACTTTTCCATTCGACTGATGGAAAGAGAGTTATTTCATAGCTGTGAGTACCTTTATTAACAACATAAAGTTTAGATAGATTAATGTTGTTATTGTGGTATGATGTCCCAGATTTGATGATTAACTTATTTTTATTCTTTAAGTTAAAGGAACCAATATAAGGTACTTGTTTATTATCTTCTAGTAGAGAAAATGATTCCAATAATGCTTTATAACCATGAGGTAGTAGGATATCATGATTCGTATTGTTTGTTATATTTAAGGATATAGTTAATGGTTGTTCTTTTGATAGAAGGTGTTGAATTGTGATATTTAAATTTTTTATATCCTTTGTATATGTAGTATTATTAAAATTCTGTTCTATATTGATATTATCGTCATTTCCGTAGCTTACTATGTATAAACTATAAAATATGACAAGTGTGAAAATCTGTTTGTTTATCATAATAAATCCCCTTATATTAGAGATTTATTTTAGCACAGATGAATTACTTATATATTACCTGTTAAAGTTTATAGTATCTTCCCAATACCCATTAAAATCACTACACTTAGTAACCCTCCAGCAATTCCAGCAAGTACATCATCAAGCATCACGCCCATACCACCCTTAAGCTCTCTGTCTATCCAGCCTATAGTAGAAGGTTTCCAAATATCAAAGAGTCTAAATGCAGCAAAGCTAAATATGATAGCGAGTAGTTCTGCATAAGGGTAAGTCATGGTGATAGCAGTAGAATAGGCTATCATCAGGCTTAGCCACATACCTGCTGCTTCGTCTATGACTATTTGCTGGTGATCATGTATGCCTGTGGCATTTTCATATTTATTGACTTCAAAGATACCTATGATGGTAATAGCAAGGGTGAGCATAAAAAGTGTTTCTAAACCTAAGTAATAAAGAACAATAAGTCCTACTGGTAATGATGCCAATGTACCTACTGTACCAGGTGCTTTTGGACTAAGTCCAGCACCACCAAAGGTCAAGAAAAGTTTTTGTAATGTCATGATGTCTCCTATGTAAGGGATGATGTTTGATGAAGTTCTATGAGTTTGAGATAAAATTGTTCATCACTTTTTTCTTCTAAAAGTCCTGAGCCTGGCATAAGAGCATAGTGTATCTCTTGTAGATTTTTAAATCTCTCAGGAAAAAGTGCCGCCAAAATATTGGCAGAGACCTCTTTTCTCATGAGGATGGCAGGAGGGATAAGTCCTGTTTGTATCAGTGCCATAATAGATTCTGAATGATAGTGTACATGGTGATGTTGTCCGTGAGGACAAGTAGAGTTACTCACGAGGGTTTTACAGGTATCGCAGTAGACGTATTCATCTACGGTTTTAATATGGATATCTATATCTTTACAGTGATCAAAGACAGAAGAGGGTCTATTGGCATTATAGTAAAGACCTAGCCCTCCATGGTTTTTACCTACTACAAGCTGTTGACAGCCATAGTTTTTAGCAAGGAGAGCATCTAGTATGAGTTCATTATAGCCTGCAAAAATATAGGTATTTTCAAAAGGGATAATAAGTACTTTATTCCGTGGTAAAAAATTTTCTATAAATGTTGCTAAGGAATTATAACGTATGTCATAACGTAATCCATCAGAGGTAAAAGGTTTGCGTAAAAAGATAATAAGTAAATCAGAATCTGAAATCGCTTGGCGTATCATACGTTCATGTGCACGGTTAAAAGGGTTTGCCGCAAGCATGATAGCGGAAACAAATTTGGCACCTGTTTTTTTAACCATGTTTTGTATACGTCTGATATTATCTTCTATAAGAGGATAATTCACTGTATAGTCACCAGATACGGCGATGTTTCCTAATCTAGCAGTAGTATTTTTCACACCAGGGTGTGAAGCATCAGACGTACCATAGATATTATTTAATCTTTGGTTAGAATCTATAGCAAAAGTTTCCTCTACGATAAGTTCACCTACTTTGTTACCTTCATTCACAAGGTCAACAGTTTCTCCTTTAGTAAGGCTTTTAAGTACTTTATGGTTTTGTTCTCCAATAGGTGCTAGGACAAAAGCAAAAGGGAAGGGTACCCCTTTATAGAATTTGGTCTCATCCACCTCTTTGGCTTCTTCTTGATTCATGAGTTTATCTACAGGGGAGATAAGCCCTGCTTGTACTAATGCTAAGGTAGAGAGGGCTTCTGTATCGATATAGAGTGATTTATTATTAGACATATTGATTCCTCTTATTTCTTTTTAAAGAGTTCGTATTTTTTACGTTTTTCCCAGAGACTTTTTCTGGAAATTCCTAATTTCTTAGAGAGTTCGGTATCTGGAAATTTATATTGAAAAGAGTTGACAATGAACTTTACATAATCATCAATAGTCAATATCTCATTTTGGTCATAGAGTTTTGAATCTGTATTGAGTGTAATGGTTTTAAATTCACATTCAAGTTCTCCCGTACTACATAAGATAAACTCATAAGATTTTAGAAGATCTAGTAGATGTTCTTTGTCTGCTTTTTTTAGTGTATGTATTTCAGTCACATAAAGCACAGAGGTAGAAGGACTATGGTATATTTTATCTTTCCATGTTTTATCAGAGAGTGGTACAAATGTAAGAAGTTTATTCTCTTCTCTCGCATACTCAAAGACGATTTTATCAACAAGTCTTTGGTAGTTTGTCTGTATCACAAGTGGTGGAGATAACTTATCTATAGAGATATCAGTTTTAATATCTTGGAGTAGGTTATCCATATACTCTTCGTAGAGTTTGGTACGTTTCTTAAGCTCTTGATACTCTTGGTAATGCTCTATCTTACGAAGAAGCTCTTCTATCATAAATGGCTTGACAATATAGTCTTTTGCCCCCAATTTAAGTGGTTGAGAGACAGTGTCATTATTGATATAACTAACCATAAGGATAATGATTTTATCTTTAAATGCTTTGATGAGTGGAGTGGTGTCCTGTCCAGGCATATTGGTAGAGAGTAGATAGACATCACCATTACTTTTCATCGCTTCTTTTATGGAGCTAAAGATTTCTGTATCAAAGCCATTTTCATTGAGTTTAGAGGCAATACTTTGTGCCAAATAGAGTTCGTTTTCTACAATAATTATTTTCATAGTTCTTTCCAGTTTGTATAGGTTAGGTTGGCTACTGCATGAACAGTTACGCCTTCTTTGCGTCCAACAAAGCCAAGTTTTTCAGCAGTTGTTGCTTTGATATTGATAAAATTTTGTCGTATCCCTAGCAGTGATGCTAGTGTACGTTTCATCTCTTCTTTGTAGGGTAAAAGCTTTGGTGCTTCAGCCATGATAGTCATATCTATATTGCCTATGGTAAATCCATAGGCGTTGATCCGTTTTACAGTGTCACCAAGGAGTATTTTTGAATCTGCTCCTGCATACGTATCTTCTGTGTCTGGGTAAAGTTCACCTATATCACCCATACCAGCTGCACCTAATAGTGCATCGATGAGGGCATGTATAGCCACATCACCATCACTATGTGCTTTAAATCCATACTCAACATCTATAGGTACACCACATAAAAACATCTGTTTCCCTGTCTCGAAGGGGTGTATGTCTATACCAAAACCAGTAAGTGTTCTAGAAGATGGTACTTGAAGACACGTTACTTTTTGTAAATCTTCAATGGTAGTAAGTTTATGAGCCTTGCTGGAACCCTCAACGAAGTGTACTTTTTCACCCAAAGAAGCAATAGCCGAAGAGTCATCTGTAAAGAGTGTTTCAGTTTGTAATGCCTGTTTGAGGAGTTTTGTATTTGAGAGTTGTGGAGTTTGTATAATCTTTACTTTTTCTCTATCTATAGGTTGGTTATCTAAGTAGAGCGTATCTGTTACAGGAAGCACGGGTACGATACATGATGCTTCTTCTTTTGCCTCTAATATACGTTGTATCATCTCTATGGGTACACAGCATCTGGCAATGTCAGAGACTAGAACATATTTTGATTCTACATGTTGTAGTGCGTTGCTAAGTGAAGCTTGTCTACTGTTACCTCCTTGCACATAATTATAAGGTGCAAAGTTTTTCATAGCGGCTATCTCTTCATCTGTAGAGACAATAATAATTTTAGAAAACTTAGCACTATGTTCAAAGTGCTCAGCAACATGTAACCAAAGGGGTATCTCTTTAGTGTAAAGCCATTGTTTTTTAATATTGTTACCAAATCGTGTTGAACTTCCAGCACCTAGAAGTATTAGTGTTATATCTGACAAATGAGACCTTATTGTATATGTAACTATTAGTAACGAATTATAGCAAGCAATACTTTATTAACACTTTAAATGAGATAACTTGACTCTTATTTCTAAAAAGAGTCTTTTTTCAACATTATTTAAGATTTGCTTGGTATAAATCAGTATATAAATTTAATATTAGGAGTCATAAAGATGACACAAGAAAATGTATTAGAAGCATTAAAAAATGTGACATATCCAGGATTTACGAAAGATATCGTAAGTTTTGGTTTCGTGAAAGATATACTTGTAAATGGTACAACAGTAGGATTGACTATAGATATTACATCATCTGCAGATGAGGTAAAAGCACAGTTACGTGACGAAGCAACAGCTGAGCTTAAAAAACTTGGTTTTGAACAGATACAAATCAATGTTACTGCACCTTCAGCACCAAAGCAGATGAGTAACTCTGTAAGTGGTAAGAATATTGCTCCACATGTAAAGAACTTCGTTATGGTAAGTTCTGGTAAGGGTGGGGTTGGTAAATCAACAACATCAGTAAATATAGCAATTGCCATGGCAATGCAGGGTAAAAAAGTAGGTCTACTCGATGCTGATATCTATGGACCAAACATCCCTCGAATGATGGGGGTAGCAGATCAAAAACCAGAAATCCAAGGGAATAAAGTACAACCACTTAAAGCCTATGGTGTAGAGATTATGTCAATGGGTTCATTGATGGAACCAGGACAGTCTCTTATCTGGAGAGGTTCTATGATTATGAAAGCGATTGAGCAATTCCTCAGAGATATTTTATGGTCTGAGCTAGATGTATTGGTGATAGATATGCCTCCAGGA
>Ga0256827_10001344_pt1 | contig 15703 bp, 11 predicted proteins | sample CV84metaG_FD_185977 | JGI IMG/M metagenome (GOLD analysis project Ga0256827, IMG submission 185977) | Hydrothermal vent microbial communities from East Pacific Rise, Pacific Ocean - CV84 | ecosystem: Environmental > Aquatic > Marine > Hydrothermal vents | place: Pacific Ocean: East Pacific Rise... | reverse complement strand
CTTGTCCCAAAGGGATCCCTTCGGGAATAACTATTGACTGTAACAGATCCAGAGGTCGAGTCTTAATTCATTGATAATTAATTTGGTAATTATGTATTATACTTATATTCTGATTTCAGAATTACATGGAAAGCATTATTATGGACACACTGCAAATATTGAGAAACGTATTGCAGAACATAATAAAGGAAAAGTTCGATCAACAAAATCAGGTCGCCCATGGAAGTTACACTATTTCGAAACTTATGAAACCAAATCAGAAGCAGCCAAAAGAGAGTATTATTTTAAGTCAATAGATGGGTATAAGTGGCTGAAAAAGCAAAAAATCACATAGTCAGTAATATTATTATTTTCATTTTCAAGAGCTTAGAAATTATTTTCAAATTAGTGCAAAAAACTCTTGAACGATAGGAAAATTATTCTACTTTTGCCGACGGAGAATTGGCAGAGTGGTCGATTGCGGTAGTCTTGAAAACTATTGACTGTAACAGGTCCGGGGGTTCGAATCCCTCATTCTCCGCCATATATCCTTATTATCAAGTAGATACAGGATTAAAGGACTAATAAAGGGACTAGGTTTTACTACTTAGTCCCTTTCTGTTTTTTATAAAATATATCCAGAGAAACATAGCTTTGAACACCCCCAATTAACCATAATAAGTCTAAAAAACAATTAATCAATTTTGAAAATAAAAAAAAATTGTTTCATAATCCTGTTAGCAATTTCTTAAGATTGAACCCTGTTTCAATTAAAATCGTAATCACCATTTGTACCTTTTGAGAAGTTTCTCATCTGAGGTATATTTTAGATGACTAATTTTTAGGCTCGATTACAACTCTTGCTATATCGTTTCTTAGCATTTTGTTGTTGATATTGATTCACGCTTTTATTAAATGAAAAGGATAAACTGTAGTACCTGTCTTATTATTCATTATCAATAATCTGAATATTTCATAAGAATTGGATAAATAGCGAAATTATTTTATCGCTTTTTTTCGTAACTCTTATTAATATTATTAATGGTTACTTTATTGTTTCATTTTCTCGTCTGTATGAACCTCTTTTTGCATGTACTACACAGACTAAATTACCACCACTCTTTTTTACGTTATTTCTCCATTGCAAAGGCCTGCAATTACTAATAGTATATGAACCTCCCTTTATTCCTGTAGTTATTCTATCTATTTCCCAGCCAAATTGGGAACTCCTATTCCCATACTCATTTCTTTTAATCCATGCATTACAAGTATCTTTTCGCCATATTTTTGGGTCACTGCCTCTAGCTATACGCCCTTTTTCCCAAATTGCTTGGATAAATTCTTTACTATGTGCCATATATATTTGTTTATTTAAAAAAGTTTATCTCATTGAATTTATTTAATATTAAATATCATTCACTTATATTCTGTCTTCAATTCATGCACACTTTTATAGATTAGCTCTCAAGTTATTGTCACTATACTGTGCAAGGATCAATGATTTTCCTGATTCTAATATTTCATTAATAATACTCGTAATTAAATAATTGACATCAATTTTATCATCTTTTAAAACAGTATATCCTTTCCTACTTATTACTAGTTGAATTAATTCTAATATTTTCTTATTCGGAGTACCCATAAGTTATTCTGTTTAGGGAGTATTACTAAATGCTTAATTATTCAATCTAAATCTAAAGTCAGGAGCATGGTACAGCTTTGATTTCAAAATCCTATTTTTAAATCCCATCTGCTTAAGAGTTTTCTTAAATCCCTTAAACTCCTTATAGAGTATTCGTGGGTCAAATACGATTTCATCTATTAAATCAAATGGATCAATGGTATAAGAATGAATATCATCTGTACTATATTCTCCTTGACTATTAAAGATTATTCTAACTTCATTCTCGTGTTTAAAAGCGTTTCGTTTAAATAGTAATGTTCGTGCTTGCCCTATACCAGTATTGTCCAAGATCCAGTTCTCACCATAATTATCAAGCAAGAGTTTCAATTTTGGTTTAGTAAAGTATTTAACTTTCCCAACAAAACAACTTTTATCTCTATATTCATCAGACACATCATAAAGCGACTTTAATAGTTTTCTTGGTGTAGTTTTAATTCTTGCACCCTTTTTATCAGGTGAATAAATTCGCCACATAGCATCGCTTTCCCTTGTTTTTGTCCAACATTGACCATAGAAATTATCTCGAAAACTAATCGAAAATAATTCACCACCATCAAGTTCGCCAGTGGCATTCATCATGAAATTTTCAAAGGGGTCATCCCACTTTACGGGATTAACTAACGTATTTTTCTTTGTATTAAACAACTCAAAGAGCCTCTCTATTGAAATAATTCTGTAAATAGGACTATCTTTCTCTGTTTCTGTTAAATTCAAAAAATTATTTTCCATAATTATTTTAATATTAGTTTATTCCTTTGGCTTTTCTTGCTCCTCTTTTATTGGTATTGATTCTTTATCATTATCCTTAATTATAAAACTTTCAAGTACCATTTTGGGTTCAGTTTTAATTACTAAATCAGGATCAATAGTAAATTCTTCTGTAGTAGAATCCTTTTTTTCCTTTTCTTCATCTATTATCTTTTCTTTTTTCATGAAATTATTTTTTATGTTTATTGAATCAATTGTATTTGCTATTTCTCTGTAGTTATTGATATTAAAATCAGTTGGTCTTGTAGGTTCAAAGACAATAAAACCTGAGCATAATATATAGAATATTAAAGTAATCAAGCCTTTTTTAAAGGCTTTGTCATAGTATTTACTTTTAAGTTCAAACACCTTTGAATTCCGAATAACTGAAATTTCAAGCTCATTTACAAATGTAGCTTTTATATAGGCATTAATTTTTATTTCATTTGTAGTAGCAAGTTTTTCTTCATATTGTTTTCTTATTTCCTTATAAAAAAAAGATGGATTATTAAGAAATGCTACCTCAACTGGTTTAAGTAATAAATATGTGAATTTTATTGACCAAACCAAATGAATAATTAATAATATAAGCAGCATTATAAAGAAAACAATGGCTATAATAGATTTATCTGTATAATGTGTAAAAGGGTATTTGAGGACTTGTAGAATATATACAGCTATTAATGAATATATCAAAACAAGAATAGACACTTTTGATTGAGTTTTTTGGTAGCTAGAATAGTAAAATTCCAATCTCTTGGTATTCTGTTCAATTTGTTCATCTATGTCTAAATAATTCTTCATGTACCTATTTATATGTTGTAAATAACATTTTAATAACTTATGATTAACTGACTCTTTCTCTTCTGCTTCGAATTTAACAAATCTTTATATTTCTGTATAAGGTAACTTTCAATTTCTAACCTGCCAAATTCAATAGCAATAGATGAAAATGAAAGATTATTCTCAAAATATTCATTAAGTTCTTCTTCAATACTTTCAGAAAACTTCCTTTCTTTAATTATACCTCCTAGTGTATAACCTATTTTTTTTCTAAACGAGTGATTATATGTCCTTTTAACTTCTTTCATTCTTTCCCTCAGGTTAGCAGTTTGGCCTATATAACAAAGTTTTCCTTTATCAAAAATTGCATATACTCCAGCTTGTGGTAGAAAATTATGCGACCATTTTCTGTCAAAAGAAAATTTTATTTTTGGGTTGGTCATAAGAGAGTTCTCAGCCTCTTCTTTTGCCTTACTAATATGCAATTCTGTGAATATTCTCATCATTTCTCATTTATCGTATTTCCAAGGGTGTTCTTTTTCAATGTTCTTATTTCCATCAGACGTAACTGAGGTTTTAAACTCGGGATAATCATCACTTTTAGTTCGATTGTTTCTCCAATGAAGAGGAACAAGATTATTAATATCATCGCTACCTCCTTTTGATTCAGGCTTGGCATGATCTACTTCCCAACCAAAATCTGTTTCCTTACCATACTGATCTTTATTAATCCAAGCTCCCGCATAATCTTTACGCCAAACATTCTTTTCAACTTCATTAACAATTGTAGCTTTTTCCCATATTTGATTTAGCTTCGCTTCTGAATAATTACTCATGATATTTATATTAAATGTGAATAATGAACTATTTGTCTCTAATTTGCTAACTAAAAGCTAGTATATTATCTCGTATTTCTTCAATTGTACTTTTAACTATTCCCAACCCTGAAAGAGTCCAGTTCTCATGTTTGCGAATAGGATGTCCTGGATCAATTGGATTTGGAAGTTTAATTATGCTTTTCAAGATAAATGTAGCTCCATTTTTATCTCTAAAAATATCCTCAACTATACCGATATGTGAAATCTTAGAAATAGGAGCCTCAACATATAAACCAACGTAATGTGAGTCTTGTTTTGGAATTGCTTGCGGTGAACCTCCAAAGAGGATATTAAAGTCTTTGAAGTTTTCTACAAACCAATCCGAATTAATTCCTCGTACAATTACTAAATCATCATCTTTTACATTCATTTTGATATAAATTAATTACTATAATAGTCATGAACACTTCTATAAAAACCTCTGAGGCACATCAATACTCATTTCCTTTAGCTCTTTTTTAGAAAACACACTTTCAAAATGCGTATAATAATCCTCAAATGTTATCTTATTAAGCATATTAAGATAGAAATCTGAACCATACATTATTCGATTCTTTATTTTGCTATCCTTTTTGAAATACTCCTTCCTAATTTTGTGTAATCGGTCTTCCTTAACCATACAGGATAAGTCTGTATATACATATGGAAACTTCTCCATTATCGCTGCGATTTGAGCTCTCCAAACGTCTGAGGCACCACCGAAATGGGCAAGACATATTCTTAGATTCGTATGCTGGTTTAATACTTTATTCCATAGTATTGGATGATTGAGTACGTCTGCTCTTTCTTTCACTGCATCATTAAAACTAAAACTAGGAATAGCTCTGTTAAACTGTATCCATGTCTTTTCTTTATTCTCTTTAATTTTACCATTAATATGGATATCTCCCCATACTTCCAACTCTTCAACAAAAGTACTGAAGCCAGCATTGGAACAATGAGCCATTATGGGTATATCATTTTTAATGCAATATGAATACAGGCTTATTCCTTCGATAAATTTTTGACTATCATCAAATAGATTAGGGTCTGTGGGCGAATATCCATTTGGAGCATATAGTTTTATCCCATGGAAAGGTTTTCCATCACCTACGTTTTCTAAAATAATTTGAGCCATATTTTCCCTTCTTGGATCAACGGCAAGAAAAGGAAAGAGATTATCACCATATCTTTTTTTAAGAAATGCTATTTCATTCAATTGCAATTGGTAACCGCTTCGTGCTTTCTCTTTTAATTTTGGATTTAATAATCCAATAGTATTAATAATTCTCTTTATTTGTTTTAGATACTTAATACTTTTGTTATTTTCATCCCATGTACCTTGAAAAACTAGATTACCACCATTTTCAAATTTACTTACTAAATCATCAATATCTTCAATAAAACCTTTCAATAAATTTATGAAGTCATTCTCATTTTCAGTTATCCTACTATCAGGATTATCATTTATATATTTCTGTCTAAAAGTCATCTCCAAATCAAACATCAAGGGTATATAACGATAAACATCTGATTCTAAATCGTTGTATTCTTCACTTAAATCCTTAAGTACATCTGAACTATCCTTGTTAAGGATAAAGTACTTTACAATGTTTGAGAACACCGAACCACTTTTGTTTTTTTTCTTAGAGCTACTATCATCATCAATTATTTTGATAGGAGGAAGCTTCACATTCTTAGATTTTTCTTCACGAAAATGAAATAAATCCTGAATTAGTAAGAAAACGATACGTGGTGTTAAAACATCTCTGCCAAAAATATGACAATGCGCATCAAATTTACTAGGTTCAAATGAAGGAAGTGTTTTATAAAAATCTGGATTTGAAAGAAACTCTTTCAAATCTTTCACTGCTTTTTGTTTTTGGAATACTGTTCCATGCGTTGCATTTATCTTGAAATGCCTATACTTGTCAGGTGTGCAATTAGGTATTACACAATACTTTTGTGGCACGATAAATTGCTCTCTCGTACCAACAACCATATCATGATATTTACCTAAAAATGGCTTTGCTGCGTAATCTGCAGCTCCACATAAAACTCGCATGAAATACTTCGTTAAAGCAAATCTGTTTTTAAAAATATCACGGTCATAATCACTTACTATTGGATAATAGGATGTTCCTTCTCGATACGGTTCATTCTGAATGATACTATTTAGTTCTTTACTTCCCGGAGTCATTAACACCAAGCCAGGTTGCTTTAGCAAAAACTCAGCTGAATGTTGAGCAAGTGCAGTAATAATTGCTCCTGGGATATTTCCAGTTTTTGTTAAGGCCTTTCTCAATACCGATAATAGCTTTGGAACAAATTTGGCTGCTGAAAGATATCCAACACCATTAGCTGATGAGACTAAGGCAACTTTGCCTACTTCAATTCTATCTTGTGATAAGTTGGCTAAATACTGAACAAGCAATCCACCTTGACTCGTTCCAATAAGATCAACAGCTTTATTAAAAGATTCTATTCTTAATCTATCCAAACAATTGAAAAATTCATTGATATTTCCCTCTGCATCGTAGAATAGTGTTGGATGGTCAAAAGCAATAACTTGCTCATAAAGAGTAGGATTATTTGAACTAACAATCTCGTATAAAAAATCTCCTTTTTCACCGTATAAATCACCAAAAGAACCCTCGGTATCAGAAAAAGTTCCATGTACTAAGCATAAAGTCTTTTTTGTTGAATCAATATCATTCATTTTGGCTTCTCTAAAGGTATTTTGCTCTCTGCTATAGAGAAGTAGTCGATGGTCTTTTGGAAGAGGTGTTTTTTGAATTAGTTTATTTATCTCTGTTTGTGTTTGTTCAATTATTTCCTTACTTCCAAGTTTTTTTCGGTCTGATAATCGTGAATAGGTTCGTTTGAAAGTAATTATTTTGACTATAAACCTTTCTTTTCTTCTCTCTTTTTTGAGTTTATACTGAGTAGGGAAATCTTTATCAGCCTCTATGTGAAATTTAGGTAAAATATCAAAAATATATGTCAACCTATCTCTTTCATTAGTGTTATTATTGTCGGTTGGTTTAGGTTGAATATATAGGATATCTTCTTCTATATCATTATCCTTATAGTCCTGATAGAACATGATTGCTCCTTCATCTGGACTAAGCATCAAATCAAGTCGAAGTTTTGGAATTTGTTCAAGAGTAAACAATTCAGGAAGCTTAACATCAACATCCTCAAATGAAATAAAACGTTCTTTAATACTTGAAGAATCAATCTTCAAGTCAGGAATACCTTGTTTTATCAGATTTACTTCATCTTCAATTAAGCTCTCAAATTCATTATTACCATTATTTGAGAATTTTAATGTACCTTTCCAATCAATCGGTCTATCATCTGCAAATCCTAAAGTACCCCAGAACCCTTCAATTAATTCTTTCTTATGTTTATGTATCTTTGGAACAACATGTTCCTTAACATAAAGTGAGTCTTTCAATTTATCAGAACCTAGAATTATATATTTTCTATTATCCTCAGTAAAATCAATTAATTGAGTGTTCAAATCAATGGTTCTCATAATATCAAAATTTATATTAGTAATTGTTTATTATATACTATGACGTTATAACAACAGGTGAAATCTGAGAATAATTTGATATACATTATTACAATAAAGCTATTCGAGCTTAATTAAAAAGTAAATTCCCATATTTCTTCACATACAGTTCCATCTTGCTTATATCCTCCCATAATGTATGCTTTATCATTAGAAACTACAGTGCAACTTTGTATCATTGCGTTACTACCCAGAAATTCAGATATTTTGCACCAAGCATCATTTACAGCATCATATAGCCAAACATCTTTTGAAAACAAATTATTTGAATGTGCTCCCGCACAAACATATCCATAATTGTTCAACACAAATCCTCCACTTTGGTACAAACCATCTTCATTTTTAGGGTTTGGTAGTGAAGCTATTTGATACCAAGTATCATCATTTACATCGTATTTCCAGCAATCGAAAGTAGGACCAATATCTGTTTTACCACCTAAAACATATATCTCTTCATTTAAAACAAAGTAAGCAGATTGCGTAATAGGTGTTGGAAAATGAGATTTAATGACCCAATTATTAGAATCAATATCATATTCCCACCAGTCAGATAAAACAGTACCATTATAATCTCCTAATCCATAATATAGTTTTCCTCGCAATTCAACAAGTACCGCATTAAGTCGAGCTCCACCTTCGTTATTAATAATCGGTACATTACATATTTGACTCCAACTATCGTCATCGGGATTATATAGGTTTAACTCATGGTTAATATTTGATGGATCCCCATCATGTCCTCCAATTAAATAAGCAACATCATTAACACCAATACCTAGAGCTTGAATTCGACTTTCCCAATCAGCTTTTTCAATATAACTATTTAATATCAAGTCATATTCTCTGACCTGTGCTAATGGGTCAACACCATTTGTTCCCCCTGCAACATATATTTTGTCATTTAGAGAAAATATGGCAGCTTCCATTGTATTTGGGGAAAGGTTTAATTTATTTAACCACTGTTTGCTTGAAACAAGGCTATTGTCGGTATCTGTATATGGTAGTACGGAATCAAATTTAAGATTACTACTCTTCTTACTATCACCATTATATCGATACCTACCAAGCCATGTTTTTACAGAGCCATTATAATCTCGTGCACGTTGATGAGTACTTTTAACAATAATCCCATTTTGCAGTATCTCTTCTTCTTTTATAAAATAAGGTGTTGGTGTTTCAGGAAGTTTTGAACCATCAGCCAGTAATATGCTTGTTCTTGGTCGAATTGTTTCGGAAGTAATATCATTGTTAATGATTCTATAAAAAGTGGCTCTTTGTAGACTAACTGACCTATCAGCTGCGGCATTTTGCTTAGCAGGTATAAATGGAATCCAGTTTTCGGGCATTTGAGTTGATAAACTGTATTTTTTCTTTGCTTCACTTTTTACTTGTCCATCAATAGGAGAACTTGAATAGTTGCTGTTTTCTTCATAGTATTTCTCCAATAGTTTTATAGTTTCATCGCCACTCTTTCCTCCACTAAAAATATCAGGCATTATTCTTTCAATTCCCCAAACCATATTTGCCATCTCATCCCTTACGAATATAACCTCCTCAATAGCTTTACTTTCCATTCGTTTAACTACTACTGGTGGTACAAAAAGACGGCCTTCAATATCACCACTTAACATATCTCCCTTTTTATTTAATGTAAACATATTCCAATTAGTAGATGCTGCTAATGGAGTAATAGAAGTTTCATCACCAAAAACATCTTTAACTTTTACGGAATCAATATTTACTAATGTACCCATTGGTATTTCCAAAGGAATTATTTTCCAATCATGGGTAAAGTTAAGAAGGTGGTTGATAGTTAATAGTTTTGGAATATCATGTTTAATAAATTTTGTATTACTCAAATCAATAATAGCATCATCAAACTCCCACCACCTAGCAGATAGGGCTCCTTTATATGATATTTTTGAGGGTAAAAATTCTTGTACTGTTGTAGTCTGGATTATAGATGAAGAGTTGTTACCATGATTGATTGTAGTTTTAGGAAGATTAAAACTGTACCAATCAAGCTTGCCAGATTGAAACTCATCCGCTACAACAACCGTTTGATCTGTTGATGATGTAGATGAATCTTCCTGTATGGAACACTCAAAACTATATTCAAGAGACTCTGAATTCCAAGCATTGTCATTATTTGATGCACCAGTAGGTTCATAGTTTTTTTGAACCCAAATAAGAAAATTTGCCTCACAATCATTAAACTTTACAATATCAGAAGCATCAACGCTTATAGCTCCATAGCCATTAAGTGTTCCTATACTTTTTAATTCATTATACAATCGCCATCCATCTAATAGAATACCGTTAATAAGGACACTTATTTGTGCAGTATCTTCATCACTTTCTATTAATTCTAATTCATGTGAGTCTAACGAGTTTTTATTAAAACTAAATTCATTGAAACAACTTGAACCATAATGGGTGAAAAGACTTGATTGTTTCAATAACTTATTCCAATAACGTCCCATTTGTAATCTGGCAAGAATATTAATTCTTAACTTAAGTTTTTCAACTTTAGGTTCTAGAAGTTCTAGATTATTAATCTCAGAAATACCACTATTATTTTTGAATTTACTAATTGGTTTAGTTGTCTTTGAAACAACAGATTGAATTGCACTTCCAGCATTCTCACCTTTAAATTCTCCAACATCATACTGCCTTGATAACATCCATAATGCATCATGAACATTTGCTTGCAACTGAACCTTAACACTTTTTTTTGTTGAAGTTCGTGATTCTAATCGAACAAACTCGTGTAATCCTGCTTCATTAATTTGACCGTATGCCATAATATTATTTTTTCAAATTTTAACTATTATTATCTTTTCTAAAATCAATAGCATTAAATGCTATTGATTTAGAACCATTTCCTGTTACAGGATATACTGTAAGCGGTAGAAACTTACCTAAATGCGTTGCCTTTATCGCATCAAAATCTGCATTTCTTTGAACTACGCTATCCAATGTTTTAACCAACATATTTTGAATATCGCTCTGAATCCAGTTTAATGTTTGAGTATCACCTCTATCTGGTTGAATTGAAGGTACAGCAAGTAATAAACTTTGTGGCGCTTGAGCATTTGGCTGATTATAATTAATTGCCAATGCTGCAGAATGATTCTCCATAGGAATTATTTCCGTCCAATCATCTATCATGAATCCACATAAATAATTATTATTTGTAACATCAGTGAGGAAATTTGAATAGGATTTGATTGCAAAACAAACTTTCCCATCTTTCATTCGTTCTTTCTCTACTTCAAGACCCATCCACCTATTATTATCATCGCCATTATCTAAGGCGTCATAAGGTATTTGAATTGGCTCTACATCCATGTTATATGAAGAGCCGATACTTTCAGCCATAAGCCCTAATGTTTCCAGCTTTGAAATGCGCTCTCTTACTTTACCAGCATCATGAAGCCATTCCTCCATAGCCATTATGTTGTCTGAATTATGAGCGTCAGACAATAAAACAGTGCTTTCCAGACTCTTTTTTACGCTGTATGCTGCTGCATCGAGTTTATAATGAGGAAGAGCAACAAAGCCATTACCTAATAGTACTTTTATAACTGAAATTGCTGATTCAACGCGCATATCATCAGTGTTATTTGAGTTCCGCATTTGAGTTAAATACTCAGATGCTGTACTAATTCGAGTTTCTGCAATTTCGATAACATTCTGCGTGTCTCTGTAAAGAATCTCTTCATCAATAACAGCTAGATTTTCGTTTACAGCCTGTGTCATAGTTTGAGTAATTCCAAATTGAGACATCTCAAACAATGCATTTACCCATGAGCTAAAATCATCACCAGTTGATTCTGATTTTAAATTCTGTTTTCTATTAGTAAAGTCAGTTAATAAAAATTCTGTTCTATTTAGAAGTTCATTTAAATCATATTTATTATTTAATCCACTCATTTTCCATGAGTAGTCAGCTGTTTTAAGAGGTTGTGCATCTGTAATTGTTTTATAAAGCCTCTTCATAAAGGCCTGTATTTCATAATATGAAAATCCTCCGGATGCTTTATATTTGAAATCAATATTTATATCAGAAATCTCTGCTACAGTACTTTTTGTGCGAGAATAATTAACAAGTCTCTCTCGCATTTCAGCATCTAATTCTTGAGCACCTAATACATATAAAGTATCAACAGGTGTTAAACCTAAATCGAATAAGGAAATAATTAGTTTTTCTTGTTCCCCATTGGCAATAAATTTTACTTCACATTTAGTATTACTTATTGTACTACTTCCAATTATGCTATGAATCCAAAAGTCAATGGAAGGCTCTATTTTCTGTCGAGCAGTTAATTCTTCGATAGGTAAACTATAAACCGATGCAAGCTCACCAATATCTTTAACCTCAATATTTAAACTAACTTTATGAGTGAGACCAATCCCTTTTCTTTGAATATCCATTACCTCAGGTATAACAGGCATATTGGAACTTGCTAAGGCGTTACTCAATGCACCTGCTCTTTCATAATTTCCTTGAACAATTTGAAAAACACCTTCTGCGACAGCAAGATCACCAAGTGCGTCCATTATAGCACAAATCCTCTTTGCAGAATCAATGATATCTGATTTCTCTTGGCTATCCGTATTGCTGTTAAGTGTACTGCCAAAAACATCTTCAAAATTTGTAGCCAAAACTGGCTCATTATTCTGAAATTGTTGAATTAATTTCAAACCATTAACAACTCCACGGGCACGAATACTCTTCAAGCTATCACTATTAGATTTCGTCGTTATTTCCGTAAATGGGAATTGATTTCTTATATCATCAATAAATGCTGTTAGTTGGTAATTATTTTGCAGCCCTTTCTCAAATTGATAACCTAATATCTCTCCTAAGCTATTACCCTTTATCAATCCATCAATGATAAATAATGCTTCTCGAACTCTTTCGGAGGTAAGATTAACAGCACTTAACTCTGAACTTATAAAATTATTGGATAAATCATAACCATTGCGTAATAATGCTGCTGTAATAGCCTGATTTATTGATGGTGCTAACATGAATTTATTAGTCTGCTGAGTTGTATTTGGGGTTTGTTCAGCTACATTCATTAACCAACCATAACTACCAATATATGTCCCTGTTTTTCGGTTCGCATAAGAAGTTCCTGGCAAAGTATTTCTTAGGTATTTAAGACGTTGCTGCACTGGACCTAACATCCATGCATCTAGTCGATGAGTATTAATATCTAGTTGCTCATTAAATAGAAGATTTAGTTCTTTAGATGTCAACCCTGATAATAGTGTTAAATCAGATCTTACGCTTACAATGTTGTTTCCTGTGTCCATTTCTGCATATCCACCTCTATCAATAATTTCGGAAATAATTTCTCCTGTACCTGAGTATTCTTGAGCAAAATAGGTTGTTTTTTCTTTTCCAATAGTCAGTGCACCTCCATCAGGAGCATCCCCTCCCTCAATGATAGTTCCATCATTAAAGAATTCGGTTAAACGTCGTTCATCGTTTGTTAATTCTAGTAAATCTGCAGCAAAAGTCCAATACTCAGTCAATAATGATTGCCTAAGAGCTTTATACATTAATGATTTTGGTGGCGTGTCTGCTCCTAAGCTCGAGAAATCCTCATCTATAACACTCTGCAAATCACTATTTAACAACCAATCAATATAGTTTTCATTGCTATCTCCTAAATTATTAAGTGAGTTATCATAAGAATTATCTGCAGCTAAACCAACATCACTTTCTGCTTCTGTTGAAGAAAAGCTATGTAAAAGTATTTTAGGAATAACATTTGTTTCAAAACCCATTTCAGAGAGTGCAGTTTGTGCATTTGATTGAAGTGTACTATGCCATGATTCTGCATCAGAGTGTCTATTTTCAAGCATTAGACTATTCCAAACCAATTCAGGGCCTGCGCCAGATCGTATATACCGTTCTGTTGTTAATGCATTTCTACCCAGTGTTTTCAGAATGTCATCTAAACTATTTTCTGATGAATTTTCAGAAGATACTGGTGCACTTACATTTGCTTTCCAATAATTATCAATTTTATTGAAGAACCCTTTATATTTATCATAAAATGGTTTCTTTGAATCTGAATCTGACCATGTAATATCTGTATTCGAGGAAATTGGTAGAATACCATAAGGTTGTTTACCTAATCGAATACTAGGAATAGCTCCTCTAGCTGATATAAAGTCGGTATAAAACTCGCGTGCATCAGTTACTTCCGAAGTACTAAATAATGGATGCATCATTTCTGACATATAGAATCCTGTTCCTCCAGCCCACATTACATTATTCATCAATACTGCATTGCGTATATCAAGACCATCACTATTTTCGACATGATATAGTTTCTCATAAGAAACGCCAAGTGCTTCTGCTAACCTCTGTCCATCAGTCTTATGTTTATCATCATTAACAGGTGTGAATAAATTATCCTCACATTCTATTTTGTGACTCTGATCAGAATCCAATTCATAACTAGAATATCCTGACTTAGTATTTCCATCATTCTTTGTGCTAACACCTTGTTTTAACAAGCTAAAACCCTGTGTGTAATGATGATTATCCAATAAGTCTTCAATTAGGTTTTTACTCTTAGTATCATCTATTGAAGTTTTTATACCCCAAGCAATAATCTTAGAGAACCCTTCACTTGCTTCAATATACTCCTCAGGCATACCCGCTTGATTTGTCATAAGAGGCATTTTTAACCCAAGACCAATTGCAACAGCTGAATAGTTTTCATCAGTTTCAAAATCTATCATCCATTGTGTGTATGAATCAGATGTAATTTGATGGTTTGAGTCTATATAAACTCCTTCATCATCAAAACTAGGAGAAACACCGATTTTAACTTTCTCAGGGATAGGATTACCAACCTTAATAATTGGATCAAGCGATACACCATTTACATCATTTGGATAAGCAACTATTACAAATCTATCGGGTAAAATCCGTGTATAAGGTTGTTCTGTCCAACTATCAGAATTTGTTGTAATATTTGGAAAACTTGGAGTTGTATTATTAGTCTCAACATCAATAATATTAGTAGGCGTTGATTGTTTTCGAATCCATGACGACCTTTCTTTTCCATAGGTTTTTACTAAGCTATCCCAAGCATCAAGTTTTTGTTGTTCTGTTGGTATATTCGTGCCATCAATCCATACAGAATTCCAATATACTTTGGCCGAAGTAAATTCCATTTCTGTAATTAAATGCTCATGAGTTTGAATCATTAAATCATCTGGATATATTCTAATATCAAGTGTTTTATTTTCATTTTCACCACGAAATTTTGTCTCCAATCGAACTGGAAAAAATAATACAGGGTTTTCACTACTTAGGCTACCTATTACATCTTCTATTGCACCATTTTCTCCATCATAAAAATCTACTGATGCTGTAATAATTGCATCTTCACTTGCATTAAGCTCGGAGCGTAAGGTTTGCGATTGTGTCAAAAGCGTATCGTATGCACTTTGAAGGCTATCTATTTGAGAACTACCTTGTTGTTGAGCCTCTAATAACTCATTATGCTTTTTCTTAATACTTTGTAGTACCGCTCTTAACTCTTCTGCTTTTGTATTTCGGGTGTTTATTAAATCAGCTTGTGATACCTGAAAATTATCTAATTCACTCATAAATATATCTTTATTAAGGTCTGTATTATTCTTACTTTGCTATAATAATCTTTTTCGTAAATACATTATTCTTGTTTTGAAATGTGATAATATAAATACCACTGCTCAAATCTTGAATATTGATATTTTCAGATAGACTATTGATTGGTATTTTCCCACTTTTAAGCATTATCCCTTTTAGGTCTTGTATTTTCCACTGTGTTTCTTGGTTTTGAATTGTTTTAAACTCAATTCTTATGGACTCGGTTGTAGGATTTGGGAATAGCTTAATTCCTGATAATTGATTTACGCTTTTTATTGGGCTTGTATCGGGGACTCCGTTTAGGTTTAGGATATAGATGGCGCCTTTACCAAACCCTCCATCATCATCACCAATTGCAGAAACAATAATATCATTGATTTGGTCTCCATTAAAATCTCCAATTCTAG
>Ga0256827_10001343_pt1 | contig 15711 bp, 12 predicted proteins | sample CV84metaG_FD_185977 | JGI IMG/M metagenome (GOLD analysis project Ga0256827, IMG submission 185977) | Hydrothermal vent microbial communities from East Pacific Rise, Pacific Ocean - CV84 | ecosystem: Environmental > Aquatic > Marine > Hydrothermal vents | place: Pacific Ocean: East Pacific Rise... | reverse complement strand
CATTCGATGTTCAAAATGGTGAGATCGAAGTAGCTATCTCATAACCGCTTTAGCGGTCCCCCTTTATTTTATGCAAAAGTACTCAGGTACTTTTGCACTTTCCCATTCTCTTCTTCAGAATAGAGCTGATTTTCTACGGTTAGCATCATACTATGTTGTAAAAATTTATACGGGTTTGTTTGAAGGAGAAGTTCATCTTAGATATCAACATTAGTTAAGGGAGGTTTGTGATAATTGGGTAGCAGTTAGCACAATTGACGTTTTTAAAAAAGGAGGAAGAATAAAAAATGTCATTGCTGATACCTAAGATATTGCGAAGTATAACTAAATAAGATAAAATTAGTCTTAAATAAGAAAATAATTTTTCTCTTTTTATAAAAATTAGCATACAAGCCAGTTTTCAAGTTTAAAAATATCTGCGGTAGCAGGCATTCCTTTCCATCCGTTACTTTCAAGATACATCATTTTATTTCCGAAATATCCTACAATATACTTCTCTTTGTAGAGAGGGAATGTTCCAGAGTGAAACATAGCAAAGATATCTTCAAATGTTTTGGGTATTTCATAATAGGAAAAATCATAACTGTGCAAAGCCACAATAGCACCCTGAAGCATCTCGTTTTTGTACATGGCACTGCTTAACTGGTAAAAAGAAGGGTAGGGTACTGCCGGATCTTCCAAAAGTTCTGTAATATAAAGACGTTCTTTTTTTTTCTGATACATGGAAGAATTGTACTTTATATCTGATGAACAATATAAAAATATGTCATATTGTCATTTTTAATATATTTTTAGAGGTTCCTTATAAATATCCTTCTATAGGTAAAAAAGAGAGGATATCTGTACCCAATGTTTTAAAAAATCCTGCATGGGGAGGCGTATAGTAAACTTTTTCTTTGCCTTTTTGCAATGTGTGCCAGACAGGTCCGTACTCTGCCCTCCCGTCATCATCCGCATCCAAAGGATATTTTTCCCAGGAAAGCCGGTAAAAATACTCTTCTGTTAAAATCTTCATGAATTTACTTCTTTGTACTTTTGCAAGCTTTTTAGAACTGATGATCATGAGTGTTTCCGTATTGAGTTTATCAGATCGAGGATCGACATTGGCAGAACCTACCACAAGACGGTTGCTGTCAAGAAGCATCATTTTGGTATGAAGTGAGGTGTGCAGATGTTTGTCTATTTTATTTTTCTTAAAATAGAGATTGAGACTTTGCGGCTTCAACTCATAAAGTTCAATACCCATTTGTAGCAAATCTTTGATATACCATTTGTATCCGCTATAGACAGGAAACACATCTGTAGATGCAAGCGAATTGGTTACAATAGTGACTTTGATATTCTTTTTTCTCAAACTGTGAAGTTTCTCCATCATCTCCTGTCCGGGAATAAAATAGGGGGAAACGATGATCAGATCATGGGTTACATGTTTTAAGTCTTCACTGACCTGTGCCGAGATATGGGTTCGGTTGTCATTGGTATCCGTATTGACCTTTTCAGGATAGTCATAATAGAAATCTGTTCGTCCGGATACAACCATTCGCACTCTCTTTTCCGATATATCGTTTAGAAAACGGGAATGGCTCATAGCTTTTCCTGCAGGGCTGTGCAGAAATTCTTTTACCGCTTCTGTATGTTGTTTTTCTACATGGTAATATTTTTTGGTATTCAAATTGTCTGCCAGGATGTCATTGGAAGGAACAGCCTCTTTACTGTTCCAGTAGAGGTCGAAAGATCGGTAAATATCGGGTACTACCTTCCCAATGGCAAGAATATCATAGTCAAGAAAAAGTGTCTTGCTATTGGCGGCATAATAGACATCACCTATATTTCTTCCACCAATGATCGCAGCGGAACCATCTGCAATCAGTGCTTTATTGTGCATACGTTTGCCAAGATGGTCAATATCGAAAAGCAGAGCCATATTGCGCAGAGATCTTCTTAAGTGATTAGGATTGAAAAGACGTAATTCAATATTGGGATGTGATGCCAGTATAGCCAGTTTTTTATCTTTGCCTGACGTAATCAGGTCATCCAGTAAAATACGGACTTTTACACCCCTCTGTGCAGCCTTGAGAAGATGATAGGAGAAAAAATTTCCTGTTTTGTCATCTTCATAAATATAATACTGCACATCAAGACTGGCAGTCGCATGATCGATCAGAAATATTCTTGCAGCCAATGCATCGTTTGGATCGGCAAGCGAATAAAATGCTGAATGATTGCCTAGTTTCCTGTCTGTATGGCTTAGGTATTGAAGCAGTGGGGCTTTTTTAGGGGGAAGTAGTGTCAAGCTTTTTTGAGTATGATGGTTCGGAACAGGAGAGGTCTGACTGCATGCAGATAAAAAGAGGGATAAAACCATGGCAAAGAGATGTATAAAATCAAAAGTTGTTTTCGGCCTGTTCATCTTTGAGCTCCTCAAAAAAAAGAGTATAGCCAAGAATCTCTTATGGGGACCTCTCATGTTTCAGTATCCGGTTTATCCATCGTGGGAGCAATCACTGTCACAGGCAGAAGCAATTACCAGGAGCCGCCACCTCCGCCACCTCCGCCTCCGCCGGAGAAACCACCGCCGCCGGAGAAGCCTCCGCCTCCGCTGTTCTGTATGGGAGGTGTTACTGCCTGATTGACAAGAGAAGCAAAATCTCCTATGTCATCAAGGTTTCCGTTGTACCATGCAGGTGCAGAGGCATGGAGCAGTGCAAAGAAACTCAGCCAGTGTTTGGTTTCACCAAAGAGCATGGCATAGGGGAGCATTTTTTCAAGATAGAGCGGATCCAGGGCAAGACGGCGTTTGATTTCATCTTTTTTAACACGTCTGACAAACATTTCCAACCCTAAAAGATGCTTTTGTGCATAAGCACCTTTTTGTGTAAATTTACCTATATGCCGGTAAACATATACCAGGGAAGCCAAAAGTACAATGAGTACCCCCAACGGTCCCATCAGTAATGACATAAGGTTTATATGATGCTCTTGAGGAACCAAAAGAAGGGGTGTTGTACCTGCTATGGCAAATATCAGTCCGGGTATTTTTTTCAGGAGTGTTGGTTGGGACAAAAGCATACTTATCCCGACAACACCAAAGATAAGCGGGAAAAGCAGTACAAATATAGTGTCCATTCCCAATTCCATAAAAAGAGAGTAAAGCGTCAGCAGCAGCACCGGAGACAGGAGCAATAGACTTTGGACTAGAAACCTGTTGCGTGTGCGTTTAGGATTCTCTGCCATATACCCTTCTGCTACAGACCAGGTATAGAGGTTGTCATTGATATGTTCAAATCCTTTTTTAAGTTTTCTGGCAACACTTTCACTGCCTTTCTGCATGATAAAATGCTCTTTGTTTTTAAAAAGTATTTCATTAAGAAGGTATTTCTGGTTGAGTGTCAGCGAACGTTGATCCTTCTCTTTGCGTTTCAGTATTGCATCTACTCTTTTGCTTGGCTGATCGATCTCCAAATATCCCAAATAGGCAAGTTCAAGGACCGCAGCAGCAAAATCTTTATTGTCTGCCTGTTTATCAAGCAGAAGACCTGACTGTAGAATGCTCAGTCCTTTAGGTGGTGTATACTGCACTGCAATGGCTCTGTTGTCCTGAAAACCTGAATATTGGTTCAATACCCTCTTGAAATAGAATAAAAATCCCAAAAAAGCACCCCAGTGCCAATAGGAAATTAAAAACTCCCAAAGTGTAGATTTGACATTTTCCTGTCCATTCTGGCCCAATATATCTGCAGGATATGCCAGTTCAACGGTGGCCCCTTCATAAGGTTGCAAAGCAGGTATTTTGACTTGTAAATGATGTGGAGTTATCCATTTGCTTGTTGCACTTGATACGGTTTCCCCATACGCTCCCGTATAGGTAGAGAGTGTCATTGTCTGCCGGTTCAGTGAAGGAGGCAGATAAAAATTGGCTGTAATATGCTGTATGGGGACAGCCCAGCCTGTTCCTATGATATTCCAGCGAATAGCATCATTATACTCATTCCCCGCAGCAGGCAGAACCCCCTTTTGTACATGGTAACTGATAGTATAAAGGTGTTTTCCTGTTACATAGCTATAGGCATTACCGATTTTGAGATGGATCATTTTACCGGCTTTCTGAGACTGTATGACAGACTGTTGCCAATGAGCCGGCCTATGATCTATCTGTACCGAAAAATGATTGACTCCAAGATCTTTAATTATACCGTTATACTTAATGGTATAGGGAATATCTCGGAAGATACCGTGTCTGGAATTGTTCCCAAAATCATAGCGTATTGTTTCTTTTATGGAAAGCTCACCACTCTGCTCAACAGTGATATCGATCAGATAACGACTGATCTGCTCTGCCCATACCTGTGATGTGTAGAGAAAAAGCAGACTGACAAATATCTTTTTCAGCATACAGATACCTGCTTAGAAATCGATCTTGGGCATTTTTTTGACTTCCTGTGCTTCACTCTCTTCAAGTTCAAAATAGTCACGAGGTTCAAAGTTGAATTTCTGTGCGACAAAAAGATCAGGAAAAGATTCCAGTTTCGCATTGTAATCCCTTACGATTGCATTGTAGTAGCGCCTTGCATTTTGAATAGTCTCTTCCAAACGACTCAATTCGCCCTGAAGATGTAAAAAATTTTCATTGGCTTTAAGATCAGGATAGGCTTCAGAGAGGGCAAAAAGTTTGCTCAAGGCACCTGAGAGCATATTGGCTGCAGCAGATTTTTCATCCATACTGCTGGCTGTAAGCCCGACTTGACGGGCTTTGATTACTTTTTCAAGCGTATCGGATTCATAGTTCTTATAGCCCTTTACAATATCTACCAATGCGGGTATGAGATCATAACGGCGTTTAAGCTGTACATCAATGTCTGACCATGCCGCATTGATACCGGCTCTCAATGAAACAAATTTATTGTAAATTGAGATCAGGTATACAGCACTCCCTGCGATAATCAACAATAGTATATTTCCAACACTCATATTTTTTCCTCCTTTTAGCCAGGAATATGCATTAGAGACCATCCATCTCTTGCTAATGCATCCTCCGGGTTTAATGATCAATTGATACTTATTATATCAAATATTTGTATCATACTTGAAGTTTGTGTTATACTTCATCAAAAAAGAGTAATTATGGCTTATGACCTTCAAGATAAACTTGTCATTGCTATTTCATCCAGGGCATTGTTTGATCTTGAAGAAGAGAATACTATTTTTGACAAAGAAGGATTGGAAAGTTACTACAGGCATCAGCTGGAGCATTTGGCAGATCCTTTGGGCAAAGGATCTGCTTTCAGATTTGTACAGAATCTGCTTGCAATCAACAAAAAATTTGACAATAAGCTTATAGAAGTAATTATTCTTTCACGAAACAATGCTGCGACAGGGCTGCGTATCGGCCGTTCTATCGAACACTATGCTCTAGATATTGAACGGACAGGCTGGACAGCGGGTACACCGGTAGCCCGCTACCTTCATGCCTTCAAAGTCGATCTTTTTCTATCTGTCTATGCACCGGATGTGGAGGAGGCAGTCAATTCCGGAGTGGCTGCAGCTACCATACTGCCCCATACCCCAATTACTTCGCATGAGAGTGATATGGTAAAAATTGCATTTGACGGTGATGCGGTAATTTTTGGAGATGAAAGTGAAAGAGTCTATCAGGAAGAGGGGCTTGAAGCTTTTATTGCACATGAGCGAAATCATGCAAAAAATCCACTCAGTAAAGGCCCATTCTTCAAATTTCTAAAAATGATTTCGGAAATACAGGACCGATTTCCGATGGAAACATCCCCCATACGGACAGCTCTGGTTACGGCACGGAATTTTTCCACACATGAGAGGGTTCTTGGTACACTGGAGGGATGGGGTGTACGTGTGGATGAAGCTTTCTTTCAGGGTGGTGTACAGAAATATGAGGTTGTCAAAGCCTTTGGTGCCGATATTTTCTTTGATGACCAAGATACGCATTTAAAAGATACTGCCAGGGAAACTCCTTCTGCAAAAGTCCCGCATAAGCGTTGATACTAATAAATATTATTTTCTTGTTGCCCGTTTTCTTTAAATTTAAGTTAAGTATATGTTATTTTTTGATTAATTAACTTTATGTAATATTTCGAAATCCGAATATATGTTGATCAAGAGATTGAGCAGCATTGAACATTTAAAATAATTCATTCAAAAAAGGATCAACCATCGTAGTGAATATGTACCATAATAAATCTAAACAGAGCAATACCTTTCTTTCCAAATTTTCAAACAAATTATTTACCAATAAACTCTTTACTATCATCGTAACACTGTTTATTTCGACTACTGCCTCCAATGCATATGCGAAGTTGGCAAAAACTGCAGGTTTAAAACCGGCTACGATGAAGCAGATTGTTAAAAAAGTAGTCAAAGTAGAGAGCACTACCGGAAGTTACCATGCAAAAAACCGTAAAAGCGGTGCCTACGGACGTTACCAGATTATGCCCAGAACGGCTAAAGCTTATGCAAAAAAACTCCATATACCTTACAGTAAATGGAAACAGCCAAGAAATCAAGATAGAATATTTGAAGCCATCATGGCAGACAATATACGCAGTTTGAAGCGTAATGGACTTAAAGTAAACGCCTTTTCCATCTATGGAGCACATCAGCAGGGGGCAGGCGGATTTAAAGCTATTATGAAAAACAAAAAACTCAGTAAAAAACTGGAAAGAAACCTCAGACGCAATCTTCCAAAAAGATTAAGTTCCGTACACAGAAGCAAACTCAGACGTGTATGGATGAACTACTGGAGAAAAAAATTCGCATAATTTTTTTCTATTATTTCTCTCTTTTCTTGTAGAAGGCTGTTTTAAACGCATCGAAGCGTTCTTCAAGAATGGCTTCTCTCATCTCTTTCATCAAATTTAAATAATAATAGAGGTTATGAATGGTTGCCAGCCTGAAATAGGTAATCTCTCTGGATCTGAATAGATGTCTCAGGTAGGCGCGTGAGTATGTTTTACAAACCATGCAGCCACATTCCGGGTCAATAGGTGCTTCATCGGTTGTATATGCTGCCTTTTTGATATTTACTTTGCCGAAAGAGGTAAACAATGTACCGTTTCGTGCATTTCTTGTCGGCATAACACAATCAAACATATCTATGCCTCTTGAGACATTTTCCACCAAGTCTTCAGGTGTACCTACACCCATCAGATAACGTGGTTTTTCCTCTGGCATAAACTGAGTGGTCCATTCTACCGTATCGTACATATCCTGATTGGCTTCACCAACGCTCAAGCCACCAATGGCAAAACCGTCATAATCAAGCCTGCAAAGTTCATTGGCAGATTTTTCTCTGAATGCTTTGTCTGTCCCTCCCTGAATAATCGCAAAGATATTCTGCTCTGTACCAATCCCTTTTTTCTGATTTTCTCTGTGGTAAGCAATAGACTCTTCTGCCCATCGGGTAGTACGTTCAATACTCGCTTTGATACGTTCCTGTGTTGCCGGAAGTGCAACCAGGTCATCGAGTATCATCATAATATCTGACCCCAGATTGTTTTGTATGTCTATCACTTTTTTGGGAGTGAAGTAATGTTTGGAGCCGTCAAGATGGCTTCGAAAAGTAATACCGCCTTCGTCTATTTTGACATTGTCGGAAAGAGAAAATGCCTGAAATCCACCGGAATCGGTTAGAAAACTTTTGGGATATTTGGTAAAACCATGCAACTTTCCCATTGTTTTGATAACTTTGTCACCCGGACGTATATAAAGATGGTATGTGTTCCCCAGGATAATTTCCGGTTGAATGAAAGTGGCAAGATCTGTAGCATCAAGCGCTTTTACTGCACCAACCGTACCTACAGGCATAAAAACAGGTGTCTGTATGGTAGAATGGGCAGTTTTGATGGTGCAGGCTCTGGCTTTACCATCGGTTTTATCTATCTGAAAATGCATTGTGTTATAATATCTCCCAAATTAATGGTGTGATTATACCCAACTAGGTTGTATCAAACTTGAGTCATATTCCAGTTAAACCAAATAGGCTATAAATGAAGAATATCCTTATACTCGCTGACGGTAGTATTGCCAGACATTTTCTGGAGTGGGTCGACAAGAAAAGGGTGGCAGAAAACCACTACTATGTTGCTTACTACAATAATGATGTTATTCCTGAAAAACTTGGAAAAAACATCACCCTGATCAAGGCAGACCCTACAAGTTTTTCCAAACTTGACAAAATCATAATGGAAGTAAAATATTCTCTTATTTTCATTGTAATGCAGGATATTGACGACACGAAACATGCGCTGAACAATATTAAACTTCTTGATGACAAAGCCAGAATAGTACTGGTAAACCAGTGGGACAGTGAAACGGTAGGGGAAGATCTTGAGAATGTAACACTCCTGCATACCGATGACCTGATTGCTGCACATCTCTATGATCATCTTCCCAATGTACCTGTTGTTGCGCAGAATGTCGGTTTGGGACAGGGAGAGATTATGGAAGTGCATGTTCCTTTTGGCAGTACGTATGCCTTTAGGCATGTCGGCTCCATTCTCCAGAGAAAATGGAAAATTGCAGCCATTTACCGTAATGATAAACAGATCATTCCCAATAATGCTACGATGATCCGCCCCAACGATACGCTTCTGATTTTGGGAAAACCTATTGTACTTAACGGTGTCTACAAAACGATCAATAAACGTATCGGCCTTTTCCCCGAACCGTTTGGACGTGACCTGTTTTTAATACTGGATCTTCGCTATGACCATGACAATGCGCTGATCTACCTTAAAGAGAGTATCTTTCTTCTTGAAAAACTGGAAGATAAAAAACTCTATATACGCATTCTCTATCCCAATGATTTTAAACTGGTTGAAACACTTAAATGCTATGAAAGAGAAGATATTGTTATTTCAACCTGCTATGATGATGAAGATATCAAAACACTGATCGAATATGATATACAGCAGTATGATATAGGACTGGTACTTAACAGTATAGAGCGTTTTGAATCTGAAAATCTTAAAGAGACACTCTACGAACTCAGAAAAGTGGTCTACCTTTTTGGTGATGATCTGCTGTACTCGGTCAAAGAAGCAGTTATTTTAATGGAAAATGAAAAAGAGAAGATGGAGTCTATTTCATCTACTGCATTTGATATCTCGGAATCACTTGAGTTGAAACTTTCCCTGTGTGATTTTGATCCGGAAGGTGATTTTGACAGTAAGAAGATCATTATAGAACATTATGAAACACTGACCCACATTTTCGGTATGGATATTCATATTGAAAAGAAGATCGCCAATCCTGTCAGGGAACTTGCCAATATGATGAATGTGTTGCAGATTGTCCCTTTTGAGAAGGAGTTGAATACAAACACTCTTTTACGGCTTATATCGACCAAAGCAAAAGATTTTCTTCTAACCACAAAAACACATCCCAAACTACTGGTGCCTTTTGCATTAAATGAAGGATCATAATAGAACTTGATTTTAGACAGTATATTGCCAATTATCTTTAAGAGACAAGCGATCTTTCATGCATATTCCGGGTTTAAGGGCATATAAGATAAAATAGAGTAAATTATTATCGCAAGGTTTTCCCCTATGATCGTCCCTATTGAATTGACAAATACAAAAAATATTACTTACGATATTGTTATCGATACGCTTCCCCAGCTGACTTTTGATACCAAAGTCGCCGTGGTAACCAACCCCACAGTAGCAGGATACCATCTTCAAACATTACTGGCACATATCAAAGCACCGCAACTTGAAGTAATCACCGTGCCTGATGGTGAAGCGTATAAAAAACTTGAAACAGTAGAGGCTATTCTCAATGAACTTTTTGAACATAAATTTGATAGAAAATCTCTTTTGATCGCTTTTGGCGGCGGGGTGATTGGCGATATGACCGGTTTTACGGCAAGCCTCTATCAGCGGGGGATTGACTTTATCCAGATACCGACTACGTTACTCTCACAAGTCGATGCCAGCGTTGGAGGGAAGACCGGTGTAAACAACCAATACGGAAAAAACCTTATTGGTGCATTTTACCAGCCCAAAGCAGTCTATATTGACCCGGATTTCCTGAAGACACTTCCGTCAAGAGAGTTTGCCGCAGGTGTAGCGGAAATCATTAAAATGGCTGTAATGTTTGACAAAGATTATTTTGAATTTCTTCTTCATGCCGATCTTTCTGATGCAGAAACGCTTAAAGAGACAATACGCAGAAGTGTCGAACTCAAAGCCTGGGTAGTCAATCAGGATGAAAAGGAAGCAGGCATTCGTGCCGTACTTAACTACGGACATACTTTTGGCCATGTTGTTGAGAATGAAACCAACTATACTGCGTACCTCCATGGAGAAGCTGTTGCCATAGGAATGGTTATGGCAAATGCATTGGCTGTTGAACTTGGTTTGATGCGTGAAGAGGAAGCTGTACGCATTGAAACACTTTTGGAAAAGTTCTCCTTGCCTACAGGCTACAAAATCAATGATGTAAATGACTTTTATGAACACTTCTTTCTTGACAAAAAAAGTGCAAATAACAGTATTAAGTTCATTCTTCCCCAGGGAATAGGAGGACATAAAATTGTGAGTGATATCAGTGCTGACAGAGTGAAAAAGGTTTTAAGAAAGTTTGGAGACAATACATGATACACAAACTTCTCTCTGTATCACTGCTGTGCAGTGCACTTCTTTCTGCCAATCCTGTGATTGAGCGAAACAGTACAACAGCTGTCGTATCTTCTTCCCATACAGACAAAAGCAACCATACCAATAATTTGCAGCCGGCTATGTCTAAAAAATCGGATAGAGAAAAAAACAATCGTATCAAAACACTTTTGTATAAAAAAGAGACACTTGAAAAAAAACTCTTAGATAACAATATCTGGTCAAAGATATACAGCAACTATCATATTTATCAGGAACTCAAGAGGGATGAAGAGAAACTGAGTGATGAAATTAACAGACTCAATCGTGTTCATATTCGTACCGGCAAGGAGGAGAACGAACTTGAGCTGGCAATCAATCAGCGTGATATTCTGCGGGGGAAACTGGATCTGTTAAAAGAGTATGAGAAAAATCCTTTCCAAAAGTTCCTTAAACCGCCGGAGATAGGTGAAACCCCGACTGTCGGTAATCCTTTTGCTGTCATTTTTGCACTCTCCTATATTAAAAAACTGAAAAGTGACCAGGAGGAGTATACCAGCCGCTATACTTCTCTGCATGAAATTATGCAAAAGTTTGAAAAACGTAAAGAGATACTTCAGGAACTGGTTAAACTTGAGAGTAACAATACACTATACCGGGATGAATTAAAACAGACAACAGAAAAAATAGATACTTTTGTACCTATTCTTGAAATATTCAAAACAACACATAATGTGTATGATAAAAAGATAGATGAAATCACACTTAATCTGCGTGCAGAGATTAAAAAAGAGATAGAAAAAGCCAGTATGATAGGAGGGATCATTCTCTTCTTCATTCTTTTTATCTTTCTGATCAAATACCTTGTTCGGCGATATATGTCCGATAATGACCGTTTCTACACTATCAACAAAGCGCTGAATATCACATTTGTAACACTGCTGGTATTTATTCTTCTGTTTGCGTACATTGAAAATGTCAGTTACCTTGTGACTATTCTTGGCTTTGCCTCTGCCGGTATTGCAATTGCGATGAAAGACTGGTTTATGTCAATTATGGGCTGGTTCGTTATTATTATCGGTGGTTCCATCCATGTAGGAGACAGAGTAAAATTTGTACGGGGGAATGTAGAGTATGTCGGAGATATTGTCGATATATCACTGCTGCGTATGACCATTCAGGAAGATGTAACCCTGACCAGCTATATGCATAACAGACGTGCAGGACGTATTATCTTTGTTCCAAATAATTTTGTTTTTACAGATATGATTGCCAACTACAGTCATGCCGGATTGAAAACAGTTTGGGACGGTATTGACTTGATGATCACTTTTGATTCAAATGTTTCCAAAGCAACTTCCATTACCAAAGAGATTGTCAAGAAATATTCAAAAGGATATACAGATATTACCAGAAAACAGCTCAATAAGCTTCGAAGCCAGTACAGTATGAAAAATACCAATGTCGAACCGCGTGTTTACAGTTTTATAGAACCTTACGGTATCAAGGTGAGTGCATGGTATCATACCAATGCCTATGCAACTTTGACCTTGAGAAGTACAATTTCTGCAGAGATCATAGAGCGCCTGCAGGCTGAAGACGATATCTTCCTTGCTTTCCCTACACAGTCTGTGTATCTCGATAAGGATGTAAGAAAGCCTCTCCCTCCGGAAGAGATACAGGATGATGAGGATACTCTGGCATGAGCAGCAGCAAAAAAGTCTACTTCAAAACTTTCGGATGCCGTACCAACCAGTTTGATACGCAGGTAATGATGTCCAAGCTCAAAGCGTTTGAACTGTCACAGGATGATACACAGAGTGACATTATTGTTGTCAACTCCTGTACCGTTACCAATGGGGCAGACTCTTCTGTCCGAAACTATATATCTTCTGTTCAACGAAGAAATCCGGGTGTCAAAGTGATCCTGGCAGGGTGTGGTTCCCACTCCAAAGGAGAAGCGCTTTTTAAAGATGAGAAAGTGTTTGGGGTTATGGGGCATTCGGAAAAAGAGAATATTAACGAAATCCTCAAAAAAGAGACACGCTTTTATGAGATCGGAGACCTGGAGCATATTGATTCGACGATTGTTGAAGAGTTTGTCGGAAAGAGCAGGGCATTTATCAAGATACAGGAAGGCTGTGATTTTAAATGCTCATATTGTATTATCCCTGCTGTACGAGGAGATGCACGTTCCCACAGGGAAAAAACGATTCTTGAGCAGATAGGCAAACTGGCTTCCAACGGTTTTGGAGAGTTCATCCTGACAGGAACCAATGTCGGTTCCTACGGGAAAGATGATGGTACGTCTATGGCAAAACTGCTTAAAAAAATCAGTATGATACGCGGTGTACGCCGTATTCGTATCGGAAGTCTTGAACCCATTCAGATCGACGAGGAATTCATGGAGCTTCTCAGTGAACCCTGGATGGCAAAACATTTGCATATTGCCCTTCAGCATACATCGGACAAAATGCTTGAAATTATGAATCGTCGTAACCGCTTTGCTACCGATTTTGAACTTTTTCACAAGATTGCACAGAAAGGGTATGCTTTGGGAACAGACTACATTGTAGGACACCCCGGTGAAGATGAAAAGGAGTGGAAAGAGGGGATTGCCCGTGTAAAAGAACTGCCCTTGACACATGTACATGCTTTTTCATACTCCAAACGGGACAATACCGTTTCTGCTATGATGAAACCGGAAATACGGGGGAATATTGCCAAAGAACGCCATCGTGAACTAACAGAGCTTGTTAAAGCAAAAAACTTTCTTTTCCGGCGTGAACACTGCAATAACCTTGAAGTATTGCTTGAGAGCGGAAGAGATGGGGTTTACAGCGGATTTGACCAGTATTTCAACCGTGTGGAAGTAGAAAGTGAAGAGGATCTCAGTGCCAACTGGGTACTTCTCAACCAAGTGGAGGTAGGCAGTGAAAGCAACAAAGCAATACTTTAGCTCTCCTATTTTCGACAAGAAGAATCTCAAAATCATTTTGATACTTTCAAGTATTGTTGTGCTCCTGCTTGCGTATGTAGCCTTGCGAAATACAGATACATTAATTACCCATAAACAGGCCACAGTACTCTACAATAAAAACCGTATAAAAAAAGTGATCGTGGATGGTGATTATATTCATTTTAAAACAGATGCGGGAAGCTATAAAATTTATAAAGATGCCATCAATACGGCAGCCTTTTTTACAAAGTATCCTGTAGAAGTCATAGAAGACAAAAGCTATCTTTACGATTTGCTGATGCTGCTCATTCTGCTGGGTTCTATTGGCTACCTGTTTAAAATGATGAAAGTAAACCGCTTACAGCAGCTGAAACAGATACGTGCTGCAAGGGAAGAAAATGGGGAAGTTTATGAACCTGTACAGGCTCTCAGATCCAATATAACCTTTAAAGATGTTGCCGGTATCAAAGATGTCAAGGAGGAGCTGGAAGAGATTATTGATTTTCTCCGTGAACCTCAAAAATACCGTGATATGGATATCCGTCTTCCCAAGGGTGTACTGCTTGTAGGACCTCCAGGAGTGGGAAAAACACTTATTTCCAAAGCTGTTGCAGGAGAAGCAGGGGTACCGTTCTTTTACCAGAGCGGAGCTTCTTTTGTCCATATCTATGTGGGTATGGGTGCCAAACGGGTAGGTGAACTCTTTAAAAAAGCCAAACAGATGGCACCCAGCATTATCTTTATTGATGAAATTGATGCAGTAGGGAAAAGCCGTGGAGAGTTCAGAAATGATGAAAGGGAGACGACACTTAACCAGCTTTTGACTGAAATGGACGGTTTTGAAGAGAGTTCAGGTGTCATTGTCATCGGTGCGACCAATAAAATTGATGTATTGGATGAAGCACTGCTTAGAGCAGGGCGTTTTGACAGACGCATACATATCTCTCTGCCAGATCTGGAAGACAGAGTAAAAACACTCGAACTCTATCTGGCACACAAACCAAACAATGTAGATATTGAAAATGTGGCACGAATGACTGTCGGTTTCAATTCGGCAGCGCTTGATACACTGACAAATGAAGCTGCAATTTATGCCATGAGAGAGGGGCGTAAAACTGTTGAGAACAGTGATTTTGAAGCAGTGAAAGAGAAAGTTCTTCTTGGAAAACGGAAGATACTCAGTTTTACGGAAGAAGAGCGAAAAATTCAGGCGGTATATCAGGGTGCTAAAGCAGTTGTAGCTACCTGGCTGGATGTAGAGTTTGAAAAGATCGGTATTGTCACTACACGGCTGACCGTTCAGGAACATGAAATTCTTTCACGCTCAAAACTGATGAACCGTATCAAAGTCTATCTTGCCGGAAGTATCGCAACAAAAATACATTATAATGAGCAGTTTACCAATGCCAGTGCCGATATCAGACAAGCCAAAGAGTTGATCAACAAAGTAATATATGATTATTGGATGAGTGAAGATTTCCTTGTAAACCCTATGAAGGAAGAGGCATTGATGCATGAAACAGTTACGGAAGTAACTGCATTGCTCAAAACACTTGATACAGCTCTTTCTGATGTCTCCGAATACCTGCTGATCCATGAGAATATTACGCATGAATCGTGTCAAGAGATACTGAAAAAGATATTTTAAGTTATGCGTTATTTTAATGGTTTTTCTCTAAAAGGGGAAGAGGAGTTTTTTGATGATTGGCTTGTAAAGAGTGCACTTTGTGTGGCAGGGTTCAGCTTTGGTGCACAACAGGCTCTGGAGTATGTTTACCATACCCAAAAGAGAGTTGACAGGCTTATCTTGCTCTCTCCTGCATTCTTCCAGACTCAAAAATCCAGCTTTATGCGTATGCAGCTACGCTACTTTGAAGCAGACAAAGCAGCCTATATAACACATTTCTTGAAAAATACGGTATCTCCTTCCGTAAAAACAGACCTTACACCGTTTTTACAGACAGGAACCAGAGAGGAACTGGAATCACTTCTTGGTTATCGGTGGGATAGAAAAAAAATAGAAGAGATACAAACGAGGGGGACGGTCATAGAAGTTGTTATAGGTTCAGAGGACAAGATCATTCCTGCAAAAGATGCCTATGCCTTCTTCGGAGAAATCACTAC
>Ga0256827_10001342_pt1 | contig 15714 bp, 13 predicted proteins | sample CV84metaG_FD_185977 | JGI IMG/M metagenome (GOLD analysis project Ga0256827, IMG submission 185977) | Hydrothermal vent microbial communities from East Pacific Rise, Pacific Ocean - CV84 | ecosystem: Environmental > Aquatic > Marine > Hydrothermal vents | place: Pacific Ocean: East Pacific Rise... | reverse complement strand
ACAAAGAGTCAAACTTTGGAAACTTATGCTACCACAGAATGCACCTTATGAAAAAAAATTTGATATAAAAATACTTGCAAGTTATAATCTTACTGGTGGACAAATTAATTTGATTATAAAAAATACTGCATATAAAGTTGCTGTACGTGAAAATCCATCGTTTAAAATTCAAGATTTTATAGATGAAATTATTAAAGAAAAAGATGCCAACTTTGATAATGAAAAATCTATGGGATTTTTATCAAAGTAGTATTTTTACATACTTTTTATAATTCCTAATTTGCCAATGTTGCGATAAGTGACATATGGCATTACTAATCTCCTTATAAAATAATTCTTTAATACTCTTTTTGATATAGTGCAGTAACTGTTTTTTCTACTCTTAAATGAATGGGAAACAAATATAAAAGAAAGTTATGTCTATTATTAGATATGACTTTTAATTTTAAAAGGTAGGTTATATGGATCATATAGTGACTTCAAATCCGTATTTTGGAGTATTTGTACTATTTGTTATAACATTTGGTGCATTTATAGGGACAACTGTCATAGCTCGTTTAGCGAGTCGTGCCTTGGCTGCGAAAGATAGTGAAAAGATAAAACTTTCTGTTTATGAGTGTGGACCAGAAGTTACAAAGCAACCAAATAGAGTTTCACCTCAATTTTATTTGTTTGCACTTTTGTTCTTACTCTTTGATGTTGAGATTGTGTTTATGTTTCCTTGGGCTGTTGATTTTAAAGTTCTTGGATGGTTCGGTTTTACTGAGATGGTTATGTTCATCTTACTTTTAACAATCGGTTTTGTATATGCATGGAAAAAAGGAGCACTAGAATGGCACAACATAAAGTAAATTATACACAAGATGGTGGACTTCCCGTTGCGCTGACTTCTATAGACAAGATTGTAAATTGGGGACGTTCAAATTCACTTTGGGCATTAACGTATGGTCTTGCTTGTTGTGGTATTGAGATGATGGCATCTGGTGCATCAAGATATGATTTTGACCGTTATGGGACTATATTTCGTGGTTCTCCACGTCAATCAGACTTAATGATAGTTGCTGGAACTTTAACTAAAAAACACGCGGAATTTATTAAACGTTTATATGATCAGATGACTGAACCTAGATGGGTTATATCAATGGGTTCATGTGCAAATACTGGTGGTATGTTTAATACTTATGCTACAGTTCAAGGTGTAGATAGAATTATTCCTGTTGATTTGTATCTTCCAGGTTGTGCACCACGTCCAGAAACACTTCAGTATGGAGTAATGTTACTACAGAAAAAAATTCGTGCAAGTAAAGCTGGTAATGCACAAAAAGCTAAAAGGTTGATGTAATATGAGAGCATATAAACCAAAAGATGATGTACAAGCAAAAGCATATTATACAGATAGATACTATGTAGCACCGCAAGTGCCTAAAAGTGATGTGTCAACAGATGAGATATTTGCTAAGGATTTAGAAACTATAAAATCAAAGTTCAATGTAAAAGATGCTTATATCCAAGTTGAACAGATGGTAATATATATTAATGCAACTGATATATTTGGTGTATTAGAATTAATGAAAAATGAATTGGAATATACTCAACTTTCTGAATTATCTGCTATAGACTGGTTGGCAAAAGATGATACTTTTGAGATCTTTTATCAAATGTTAAGTATGAATAAAAGAAAACGTATACGTGTAAAATATTTTATCAAAAATGGTCAAGCTGTTGATAGTGTGGAAAAACTTTTTCGTTCAGCAGATTGGAGTGAGCGTGAGATGTTTGATATGTTCGGTATTGAAGCAAATGGTCATCCATTTATGAAACGTATCCTTATGCCTTATGATTGGCAAGGTTATCCACTACTTAAAACTTATCCTTTAGAAGGTGATGAATTTGCAGCTTGGTATGAAGTAGATAAGATATATGGTAAAGAGGCTAGGGAAGCTATAGGGCCGGAACTTCGTGATACTGCAAGAGTAGATAGATATGATAGTGAAAGATTTGCTCGTCTTGGATTTGAAGTACCAAAAGGTACTGAAATTACTGGAAATGAAGAAAGAAATCCTCAAGAATATCAAGAAGACGAGGGAGTTTTCCTAATCAAAAAATACACAAAAGAATCATCAAAAGTTATTGATGATCCTCAAAGATAGGGTGGTATAAATATGGCACAAGTAAAGAACAGATTAACACCGTTTTTTGAAAATATTACTTTTGATAGAGACGATAATGAACTTATATTAAATTTTGGTCCTCAGCACCCTTCTGCTCACGGTCAATTGCGTTTAATGCTTCATTTACAACAAGAGCAAATCGTAAAAGCACATCCAGATATAGGTTACCTGCATCGTGGTATGGAAAAAATGGCTGAAAATATGATTTATAATGAGTTTATGCCAACAACAGATCGTATGGACTATATAGCATCATCTTCAAATAACTATGGTTTTGCACTTGCAGTTGAGAAACTTATAGGTCTTGAAGTTCCACGTCGTGCAAAAGTTATTCGAATGCTTATCCTTGAGATAAACCGCTTAATGTCTCATCTTTTTTGGTTAGCTACTACAGCATTAGATATTGGTGCTATGACTGTTTTCTTATTTGCATTCCGTGAAAGAGAATATCTTATGGATATTATAGAGGGTTATTGTGGAGCAAGACTTACTCATGCTGCTATTCGTATTGGTGGAGTTCCTCTTGATATTCAAGATAGTTTTTTACATCAGTTAAGAGCATTTTTAAATAAGCTTCCAGAAAATATTAAAGATTATGAAGATCTTTTAGATGCAAATCGTATATGGTTAATGAGAATGGAAGAAGTTGGTGAAATTTCAACAGAGATGGCATTGTCATGGGGTTGTACAGGACCAATGCTTAGAGCAAGTGGGGTTGCATGGGATATTCGTAAAGAGGAACCTTATGAGCTTTATGATGAAGTAGAGTTTAATGTTCCATACTCTGATAAAGGTGATAACTTTGCTCGTTATCGTGTTTATATGGAAGAGATGAGAGAGTCAGCTAAAATTTTGTATCAATGTATAGATATGTATAATGAGACTGTTGAGAATAATCAAACAGAGCTTATGGCACATGCACCAAAATATATATCTGCACCAAAATTAGATATCATGACTCAAAACTACTCACTTATGCAACACTTTGTACTTGTAACACAAGGTATGAGACCTCCTGTTGGAGAAGTTTATGTAGCTACAGAATCACCAAAAGGTGAACTTGGATTTTATATAAATTCACAAGGCGGACCATATCCTTATAGACTAAAACTTCGTGCGCCATCTTTCTGGCATACAGGAATCTTAACTGACCTACTTCCTGGTCATTATATTCCAGATGTTGTATCAATTATTGGTACAACAAATATTGTATTTGGGGAGGTAGATCGTTAATGAAACGTTATGATTTAAGAAAACTTGGGAACGATTTTGAGCCTCGTATGAAAGAGATACTTGGTGAATCACACAAAGAAAATGAAACACTTATTTTTCTTTTTGAGATAGGTGATTTTACACCGATTCAGCGTAGTGCTGATTTGGTAAAAGAGTGTGGGTATGAACTATATAACTCACTGAAATTCAACGAAGTCGATTGGACTATCGTCGTTAAAAAAGATTAGGATTTTATTTTGAGCAAAGTCTATTTTTCTACTTGGAAAGGTGAATCTATAAACAATATAGGTAAACCTGAAGAAGAGTGGGAAGAATCAGCATATAATCTACCAGCACAATATGATGATAAACGTGATTCTCGTGCCTTTATAGGGTGGGATGGAGTTGCATTATTTGATGAAGATGTAGATGTTATCCGTTTAGCTATGGAATATGCTGCACAATATCAAGAGTACTCAGAAGCATGTGGAAGATGTGCTCCTGGTCGTTGGGGTGGTCGTATACTTTATGATCAACTTGATAAGATTGCTCGTGGTGAAGGTGCTATTGCTGATTTGGACCATTTGAAAGAGATTGGTAAAAGTATGCAAGTTACTTCAAAATGTGAGATTGGAAAAACAGTTCCAAATCCTATTCTAGATTTGATGACACATTTTGAAGACACATTTTTAGAATGTATAAATGAACAAAAAAAGTCTAAACATTACGATGAAACAATTGGTTATATTGCTAAGATAACAGCCCCTTGTTCTGATGCTTGTCCAGCAGATGTTGATATTCCTGGATATATAGAGGGTGTAAGAGATCTGAGATTTGATGACTCTTTAAAAGCTACTCGTCAAACTATGCCTCTGGCTCATGTTTGTGGTCGTGTTTGTCCACACCCATGTGAAGATGCTTGTAGAAGAACAAATCTTGATGAGCCTATATCTATAATGTCACTTAAACGTTTAGGTGCAGATTGGGAAACAGATCATGGATATGATTTTTTTCATCCTATGGAGAAAAAACCGTTAAATGGTAAAAGAGTAGCGGTAGTTGGTGCTGGTCCTGCTGGTCTTACTACTGCATATTATCTTGCAGCTGATGGTATAGAAGTTGATGTTTATGAAGAGTTGCCTGTTCTTGGTGGAGAGGTGACTGTTGGTGTACCAGAATATCGTATGCCATGGGATAAATACCTTCAAGATATAGAATGTGTTAAAGACATGGGTGTAAACTTTATTTTAAATCACAAAGTCTCTAAAGAGGATATGATCCGTTTTGAAAAAGAGTATGATGCTACAATGATAGCAAGTGGTACTCGTATATCTAAGGCTGTTAGATGTAAAAATGAACGTCCAGAAATTCAAGGTTACTGGGGAGCTATCGATTTTCTTGATTGGGTCAATTTGTATGAGAAGTTCGATATAAAAACACCTGAATCAGTACAAAAACAACAGATGCTTTCAACTGACCATGTGGATTTAACTGGTAAAACAGTTGCTTGTGTTGGTGGTGGATTTACTTCTATGGATGTTGTTCGTTGTGCAATTCGTGCGGGTGCTAAGCGAGTTGTTATGCTTTATAGACGTGATGAAAAAACAATTATACGAAACACGACTTATGAAGAATATCATGAAGCTGTAGAAGAGGGTGTTGAGTTTATATTTCATTCAGCAGTAAGTGAAATTATTGATGAAGATAATATTTTAAAAGAGCTTATTATAGATAAGTTTGAGCTTGTTCCTGATCCAGATGGTGGTCGTCCACAACTTGTTAAGATAGAAGGGGCAAGTGAAACTATAGAGTTTGACTATCTTGTTCCTGCTGTTTCTCAAAGTGCTGATTTAGGATTTATACCTGATGATTGGGATCTTGAGATGACATCTTGGGCTACCTTAAAAACAAACGGCAAAGATTATATGACATCAAGAAAAGGTATCTTTGCTGCCGGTGACTGCGAATATGGTCCTATGACTATTGTAAATGCAGTTGGTCAAGCAAAGCGTGCTGCTTCAGTTATGGGCCGTTATGTACATACTGGTGAGATAACATTAAGTGATGATGAGATTATGGAAGATCATCTTTCAAAACTTAAGGTTTATGATAAAAAAGAGAAAGTTCAAGGTTGGTTACCAGGCTTACCTAGGGAGCATAGTTCTGTTTTAAGCGTAGATGAAAGAAAGACAAACAATAGAGAAGTTAACTTAGGTTTTACACAAGATGAAGCACTGAGTGAAGCTGATAGATGTATGCGTTGTTATTATATAGCAATGGTACAGGCATAGGAGGGTCAAAGATGGAAAAACTTATTAATTTTAAAATCGATGGCAAGGATGTTCAAGCGAAAAAAGGTGAAACTATCCTTCAAGTAGCTAGAAGAAATGATATCTATATCCCAACTATGTGTTATATCTCTAAAACTTCCCCATGTGCATCGTGTCGTATATGTTCTGTTGAAGCAGAGGGTGTTGATGGCTTTATACTAAGTTGTAATACACCTCCAACTGAAGGTGTAAATATTACGACAAATACTAAAGAACTTGAAGAAGAAAGAGTTAACATTATGAAACTTTATGATGTTAATCATCCTCTTGAATGTGGAGTTTGTGATAAGTCTGGAGAATGTGATTTACAAAATAAAACTTTAGAATTTGGTGTTTCTCAACAAAATTTTACAGCTCGTGATCAATCCAGAGAGATTAAGGATTGGGGTTTAATTAATTATGATCCAGCACTATGTATACTTTGTGAAAAATGTGTTCATGTTTGTAATGAAGTTATAGGTGATGACGCGATTGATGTTAAATTTGGTGGATATAGTTCAACTATAATTCCTAAAAATGCGGAAATACTTGACTGTACATTCTGTGGTGAATGTATTGCAGTTTGTCCGGTTGGAGCCTTAGTTAGTAGTGATTTTAAGTATTCTGCAAATGCTTGGGAATTAAGTCGTGTTCCATCAACATGTGCCCATTGTTCTGCTGGATGTTCATTAGAATATGAAACAAGACACAAGGGTATTAACGGAGATGATGAGATATATAGAGTTAAAAATAACTTTGAGTACACATCACTTTGTGGGGCTGGACGTTTTGGATTTGATTTTTACAATAAACAAAAAAGCTCAAGTGAAGATTTCAAAGCGGCAATAGACGCTTTGAAAAACGCTTCTGCTATAAGATTTTCTTCAGTGATAACAAATGAAGAAGCACATATTTTACAACTTTTAAAAGAGAAATTAGGTATAAAACTTTTTAATGAAGATGCTAGAAAATATGCCGAATTTATGAAATCTTATTCTTCTATAAGCGGTAAATTGCATCACAGTGGTTCATTAGATGCAATAAAGCAATCAGATGCTGTTATTGTAATTGGGACTCGTATATCTACTGACAATCCAGGCGTTAGATATGCACTAACAACAGCTTCAAAACATAATGGTGCGAAGATAGTTTATGCACATCCTATGGAAGATGTACTTATGCAAAATACCATTACTCAATTTATAAAATATGAAGCTGGTTCTGAAGAAGGAGTAATGGCTCTTTTGGCAAATGAACTTTTAAGAGATATAGATTTAAGTAGAGATGAAAAATTATTTTTTGAAAATTTAGATTTAGGTTATCTTGAAGCTGAAAGTAATGTTGGAGATGATGAATTGTTGTTTATGAGTAAATCTTTTATTCGTGCACAAAACAAAACTTTAATAATTGGAAGTGATATTTTGTCTCATAAAAGAGCAACTAATATAGCTAAACTCGCAGCAATTATAGAAAAATATACTGATTTTTCGCTTATAGTTGTACCTGAACAAGTAAATACTCTTGGAACATCTCTTATTTGTAAATTAGATAAAGATGAAGAGTTAGAAAATATTGTTGGATATAATTCTGATGGTAATTTTAAAATTTCATCTCTTCCTAACGCCAATCTAGCGATACCTGCATTAAATCAACAAGAGGGAACAGTTGTAAATGTAGAGAATCGTGTTTTACCTTTAAATGTTGCTATAAGTTTTGATGGTTATACTTTGAATGATATAGCAAATGAGCTTGGAATAAAGAAAGAAAACAGTATAGATTATACTGAAGAGTTAAATAAAACATCTGGATTTAAATCTATTAAATTTGATTCTTTAGAAAATTTTTTAGATAAATATGGTAATGATTTTAGAGGTTATATACTTGATGAAGTTGAATGTAAAATGGATGGAAAACTTGAAGAGATAGATGAATTACCGGAGTTTAATGGAACAATTATCTATAATTCAAATCCTGTTTTACAATTTAACAATTACACAAATATCACAAAACAACTTGAAAAAGATGTGACTCTTAGAGGTTCTGCACAGTTTGCAACTGCTGCAAAAATCAAAGATGGTGATGAAGTTGAAATTACATATTCTTCAAATGTTATAAAAAGAATATTTAAGCTTGATGAAGAACTAAAAGGAACTATAGCGCTAAATCCTACTTTTGATATAGAGGTAGATTCTAGTGAATATAAATTTCTTAAATCCAAAATAGTGAGAGTAGTACAATGAGTAATATAGTCATCAATATTGATGGTAAAGAAGTTCATACAAAAGAGGGTGAGTATTTATTAAATGCTGCTCGAGCAAATGATATCTTTATCCCTGCAATATGTTATTTGACAAGATGTAGTCCAACTTTAGCTTGTCGTATCTGTCTTGTAGAAGCTGATGGAAAACAAGTTTATGCTTGTAATGCTAAAGCTAAAGATGGTATGAATATAACAACAACAACAGAAAATATAGAAAAAGAGCGTCGTGCTATCATGGAAGTTTATGATGTAAATCATCCTCTTCAATGTGGTGTATGTGATCAATCAGGGGAATGTGAACTTCAAAACTATACACTTGAAATAGGGGTAGATTCACAAAATTACGCTGTTAAAGATGTAGATAGAAGTTCTCATGATTGGGGACATTTACATTATGATCCAGGTCTTTGTATAGTTTGTGAAAGATGTGTTACAGCTTGTAAAGATATGATAGGTGATAATTCTTTAAAAACTATTGCAAGAGGTGCTGATGCACTAAATGTTGAGTATAAAGAAAATATGCCTAAAGATGCATATGCTATGTGGAATAAACTTAATAAGTCTGTTATAGGTCTTACAAATGGAACAGATGTTCTTGATTGTACTTCATGTGGTGAATGTGCTGCTGTGTGCCCAGTTGGTGCATTAGTTGATACACATTTTATGTATAAATCAAATGCATGGGAACTTAAACAAGTTCCTGCAACTTGTGGACACTGTAGTGCTGGTTGTCAGATATCTTATGATGTTAAGCATACAAGTATAGAAAATCCTGAAGAGAAGATATACCGTGTGATGAATGAATGGAATTATGTATCTCTATGTGGTGCTGGGCGTTATGGATTTGATTATCAAAATAGTAATGTTGAAAAAGATGAAGCTGCATTCGAAAAGGCTGTTGAAGCATTTAAAACAGCAGATACTATTAAGTTTACTTCAACTATCACGAATGAAGAAGCGTTGATACTTGAAAAATTAAAAGAAAAATTTGGTTATAAACTTGTCAATGATGAAGCAAAAGCATTTCAAACTTTTCTGCATAACTACTCAGATATAAGTGGTACTCGCTTATATGGAAGTGACCTTAAAGAGATGATGGATTCTAACTTTATAGTAAGTGTAGGTACAGCTATAAAGACAGATAATCCAAATGCTAGATATTCACTAAACAACTCATTAACGGTAAATAAAGGTGCAGCACTATATTTTCACCCTGTAAAAGATCCTATCATAGATAATCTTGGTAAAAATATCCTTAGTATAAATCATAAACCACTTCAAGAAGAAGCAGTTCTTTATCTTATACTTGATCTATTTGCAGATAAAGATAAATTACCTTCTAAGGTTGTTAAATATTTATCATCTTTCCATTCTAAGAAAAAAATAACTGTTACTGAAACTATAAAAGAAAAAGTTATAGAAAAAGTAAAAGAGATGAAACTAAATGAAGAAACTGGAAAAGAGGAAGAAGTTGAAATTGAAAAAACTAAGATGGTTCCTAAAAAAGTAAGCAAAGAAATTGAAGTAGATGATAATAAATTAATTTCTATGCTTAATATGCCAGATAATTTTAATGAAACTTTAGAAAAATTCTTAAAGAAAAAAGATAGTTTTTCATTGATAGTTGGACCAGATTTATATAATCATCCAAATTCTAAGAATATTGCTCGTCTTGTTGCATTAATAGAAAAATATAGTGAGTTTAAACTTATTATGATACCGACTTTAACAAATACTTTAGGTGTCTCTCTTATAAATGAACTTTCTGAAGAAGAGGGTAAATATGCTGTTGGTTATAACACTAAAGCTGATTTTACATTAAGTGCTTTAGGTGATGGTGATTTAGATATGCCAGCTATAAACCAGCAAGAGGGAACTCTTACAAGCATAAACAAACGTGTAAACCCAACTAACCAAGCTATAGGTTATGGTGGATATACTCTAAATGATATAGCAAATGCTTTAGGTTTAGAAGCACAAAATACTATAGATTATACAAAAGAGTTACCTACTTCAAAAGGTTTTTTAAGTCAAAGTTTTGATGATTTACCTAACTATTATACAAATGCTGGTGAAGAGATGCGTGGATATGAAATCAAAAATATGGGTAGAAGAGTATCATCTGATGAAAGTGTTTCTAAGATAAATGAGTCACTTGCATTAGAAAATGATATAATCTATTTAGCTAATCCAGTAAGACAGTTTACTGATTTTACAAACAAAACAACTAACCTTGATGAAGTTAGTGGAATTTATATGAGTGAGGAGTTCTTATCAAATTCTGAACTTAATGAAGGTGATAGTCTAAAAATTAAGAATGAAAATGGAGAAATGGTGGCAAATATTATAAGTGATAATAAAATTGCTGGTGATATAGTTATTATTCCAACATTTGATTCTAAATTAAACTCAGAAGCTTTAGTAAACGGATATCGTTTTGCTACAGCTTCGATTGAAAAGGTGTAATATATGGATACAGCATATTTAGTAGAAACGGTTATAAAAGTCGTTGTAATTTTACTAATATTTTCAGCATTAGCTGGTATTGGTACATATTTTGAACGTAAGATTCTTGCATTTATGCAACGTCGTCTTGGTCCTATGAATGTTGGTCCATATGGTCTTTTACAAGTTGGTGCAGATGGTATCAAGTTATTTACAAAAGAAGATATTATACCGACAAATGTAGTTGATAAGATATTTAGAATAGCTCCTGTGATAACTGCTGCAACAGCGTTTATGGCTGCAGCAGCTATACCATTTATGCCTCAATTTACTATTTTTGGATATACAGTCCATCCGATAGTAGCAGATGTTAATATTGGTATATTGTATATATTGGGCGTTATGGCAATTGGTCTTTATGGTCCACTTCTTGGTGGGATGGCTTCTGCAAATAAATTTTCTTTACTTTCAGCAGCAAGAAGTGCAGCAGTATTTATTTCTTATGAAGTTGTAACAGGTTTATCTTTGCTAGCACCTATTATGATGGTTGGTTCGTTATCTCTTATAGATTTTAATAATTATCAAGCTGGTGGTATTAGTCATTGGATTATTTGGTCTCAACCTGTAGCATTTGTATTGTTTTGGATAGCAGCATTTGCGGAAACTGGTCGTACACCTTTTCACTTAATAGCAAATGATCATGAGATTATTGATGGATTTGGTACAGAATATTCTGGTATGAGATGGGGATTATTCTTTATTGGTGAATATGCAAATATGTTTTTTATCTCTTTTGTTATTCCACTTTTATTTTTAGGTGGATTTGGTGATGGAAGTTTCTTAGGTGCATTGGGTCTTCTTGGTAAAATGGCATTTTTCTTCTTTTTCTTTTTATGGACAAGAGCTGCATGGCCAGATGTAAGACCGGATCAACTTATGTGGTTATGTTGGAAAGTACTTATGCCAATAGCAGTGATTAATGTTGTAATCACTGGTTTTGTGATGATGTTTTAAGGGGATATGAATGAAAATGGAAGCATTTAATAATAGAAATGTAACTGAGGGTGACTACTTTTTAGTTGACATTGAAGATTATCCTACTGATGGTTGGGGTAAGTTTAAGCGTGTTGTAAAAAGAACATTTAAAGGTGAACTTTTTGTTGGTCTTTGGGTTGTACTACGTGAGATGATTAGATTTGATATTCACACTGTACAATATCCAGAAGAAAAAATGCCTATAGGTCCAAGATATCGTGCAGTGCATGAGATGAAAAGATTATGGGAAAGTGATACTGAGAGATGTATAGGTTGTGGACTTTGTGAAAAGATTTGTATCTCAAATTGTATTAGGATAGATACTAAGATAGATGAGGATTCTCGTAAAGAGGTTAGTGAATATAGCATTAACCTTGGACGTTGTATCTTTTGTGGATATTGTGCAGAGGTTTGTCCAGAACTTGCAATTACACATGGTGGTGAATATGAAAATGCATCTGATCAACGTGAACATTTCTTAATGTATGAAGATATGTTAACACCAATAGACAAGATGAAAGCTGGGACTCAATTAGAGTTTGAAGGTTTTGGTTCTATCACACCACATGAAGATGAGCGTGTTAAGAAAACACCTCTAGCATATTAAGGAGTACCATTTATGTTTGAAGCAATAGCATTTTACTTGTTTGCATTTTTAACGATTACTATGTTTTACATTACAGTAAGTACATCTCAAGCGTTACATGCATTAACTGCACTAGCAGCAGGAATGATTTTCATATCAGCATTTTTCTTTATTTTAGGTGCTGATTTTTTAGGTGCGATACAAATTATCGTTTATACTGGTGCTGTAATGGCTCTTTATGCTTTTGGTATGATGTTCTTTGATACTACAAGAGAAGTAAAAGAGAAGAAGGGTAATAAATTTATAATTGTTGGTTTGTCAACATTAGCAGCTATAATGATAGTTACTATTTTTGCAGCTCCAATAGTATCTGATAATATAATAGCTCTTTACCCTTCTATAGAAGGTGTCGGTAATACTCAAAATGTTGGTATGGTGTTATTTACAAAATATCTTGTACCATTTGAAGTAGCTGCGGTTATGCTTTTAGTTGCAATGGTAGCAGGTATTGTATTAGCTGGTAAAAAGATGGACCTTTCTCTTACTCTTATGAGTGGTGCGGAGATCGAAGCAGATAAAGAAGAAACAAATAAGAAGGTGCTCTCATGATGGAAATTGGTCTAAATCATTATCTAGTTCTATCAACTATATTATTTTGTATAGGTCTAGTGGGTATTATGAAGAGAAAAAACCTCTTATTATTGTTTTTCGCAACTGAAATTCTATTAAATTCTGTTAATATAGCATTTGCTGCGATTTCACATTACTATGGTGACTTGACTGGTCAGATGTTTGCATTTTTTGTACTTGCAATAGCTGCATCAGAGGTTGCAGTAGGACTTGGTCTATTGATAGTTTGGTTTAAACGCCATGGAAATATTGACTTAGATTCAATGTCAAGTATGAGAGGATAAAAGTATGGAAAAATATTTATATATAGCACTTTTTGCACCTCTAGTTAGTTCTTTGTTTTCTGCACTTTTTACTGCAACTCCAAAGAAGCTTTTTACTGGTATAGTTGCAAGTTCGTTAATATTTATTGCATTTGCGAGTAGTACAGTATTGTTAATGCATTTATTGGATGGTGGAGAACCTATACATGTTGAGATGATGACATGGATGGCGACAGGTAATCTTTATATACCTTTTGGTTTTGTTGTAGATCAAGTGTCTGTAACTATGATGATGGTTGTAACATTAGTTTCTACGATAGTACATATTTACTCTGTAGGGTATATGGATCATGATGTTGGATTTAATAGATTTTTCTCTTATCTTTCAGCTTTTGTTTTTTCTATGATGATTCTTGTTATGAGTGATAATTATGCTGGCCTATTTATTGGATGGGAAGGTGTTGGTTTATGCTCTTGGTTACTAATTGGTTTTTGGTTCCATAAAGAAAGTGCAACATGGGCTGCAAATGAGGCTTTTATTATGAACCGTATTGCTGACCTTGGTATGCTTATTGGTTTATTTTTAGTTTATTGGAATACCGGTACTCTTCAATATGATGGAGTTTTTGCTGCAGCACCTACTTTAGATACTGCAATCTTAACTTGGATAGGTATTTTCTTGTTTATAGGTGCAATGGGTAAATCAGCTCAGTTCCCATTACATACATGGCTTGCTGATGCGATGGAAGGTCCAACTCCTGTATCTGCTTTAATTCACGCTGCAACAATGGTTACGGCAGGTGTTTACTTAGTAATAAGATCAAATCCTATATATGATTTAATCCCAAATGTTGGATTGTTTATAGCTAGTCTAGGTACATTTGTTGCACTTTTTGCAGCATCTATGGCTCTTGTTAATCGTGATATGAAAAGAATTATCGCTTATTCTACTCTATCACAATTAGGTTATATGTTTGCTGCAGCTGGTCTAGGTGCATATTGGGTTGCATTATTCCATTTAATGGCTCATGCATTTTTTAAAGCATTATTATTCCTTGGTGCTGGTAATGTTATGCACTCTATGCACGATGAACTTGATCCGTTTAAGATGGGTGGACTTAAAAAGGTTATGCCTTGGACATGGATAATGATGGGTCTTGCTTCTTTAGCATTAGCTGGTATATTTCCTTTTGCAGGTTTTTTCTCAAAAGACACTATATTAGAAGCTGCATTCGCTGAACATCATTTTGTTATATATTCAGTATTGTTATTTACCGCAGGTTTAACAGCATTTTATTCTTTTAGACTTGTTGCCCTTATTTTCCATGGTGAGGAAAGATACAAGCTATTTGGTATCCATCCACATGAAGCGTATAAATTTATGCTTGTTGGGATGAGTCCACTTCTTATCCTTGCAATTATTGCAGGTGCTATGCAAACAACTTTCTTTGGGATGGTTGAGGAACTTCTTCATGCAGCAGAATATCATATCCATTCGCATGTAACTTTATGGATTATGACTATAGGTACTCAAGCATTTGTTGTATTAGCAATTTTATATGCATATAAAAAATATAATAATGCTCTTATCAAAGTTCCAGATGGTTCAAGTGAAATGGAAAATAGTTTTGCTTATAAACTACTTATAAATCAATATTATATTCCTTATGCTTATGAAGAGTATCTAGTTAAACCTTACAGAGAATTATCAGCTATCTTTTGGGAAAAAGTTGACTTGAAGGTTGTTGATGCTTCTGTTGATGGTATAGCTGGGATTATATATGGTACTGGTGAAAAAACAAGAGTTATGCAGAGTGGTAATTTATCTACGATGTTAAAATGGATGGTAGCAGGAACAGTTATTCTGTTATCATTAGCTGTAATTTTCGGACTTGCAGCTAGATATTCTGATGAGATTGTAGTTGTCTTGTCAGGTTTAGGAGTTTAGTAGATGATTGATCATATATTATCAGTTTTAATATTCTTCCCTGCTTTAGCAGGAATTTTTGGATTTATGGTTCAAAAAGATGGTATTCGTGCTTATGGTGTAGCAGTTTCAGCTGTTGAATTTGCTCTATCATTAGTGTTGTGGTTCTCATTTGATTCTAATGTTTCTGGTATGCAATTTATGGAAAATATAGCCTTAATTCCATCGTTTGGTATTAACTATACATTAGGTGTAGATGGTATATCCTTATTTATCATTATTCTTGCAGCATTTTTTACACTTCTTGGTATAGCTTCACTTACTGAAACAAAAAATGAAAAAAATATGATAGTAACGTTATTATTTTTACAAATGACAATGGTTGGTGTATTTTCTGCACTTGATGCCATTGTATTTTATGTATTTTGGGAACTTTCTTTAGTACCTATGTTATATATAATTGGTGCATGGGGTGGTCCATTAAGAATTTATGCTTCTATTAAATTCTTCTTATACACATTTGCTGGTTCACTTGTAATGTTAGTTGGTATGTTATTTATGGCATATTTTTATTTTCAAGCAACAGGTGTATGGAGTTTTGCTATACTTGATTGGTACAGACTTATCTTACCAGAAAACTTACAATTATGGTTGTTTGCTGCTTTCTTTATTGGTTTTGCTATTAAAGTTCCAATGTTTCCATTTCACACGTGGTTACCATATGCACATGGTCAAGCTCCAACTATAGGTTCTGTAATTCTAGCTGCGATACTTTTAAAAATGGGTACATATGCATTTATACGTTTTTCACTACCTTTATTTCCAGATGCTGCATCATTTTTTATGATTCCTATAGCTATCATAGCAATCATCATG
>Ga0256827_10001341_pt1 | contig 15717 bp, 10 predicted proteins | sample CV84metaG_FD_185977 | JGI IMG/M metagenome (GOLD analysis project Ga0256827, IMG submission 185977) | Hydrothermal vent microbial communities from East Pacific Rise, Pacific Ocean - CV84 | ecosystem: Environmental > Aquatic > Marine > Hydrothermal vents | place: Pacific Ocean: East Pacific Rise... | reverse complement strand
AAAAAACAATTCTTTAATTTATTAAAAAATCCTAATATTCTTGAGGGTATTGAATCTGCATTGTCTATAGGTTCTACAGCAGAAAGAGCAGAAACAATAATAGATATATTTACTAATATTACAAAAGATTAAAAAAAAGCTAAAATGACACAAGAAGAATTTTTTAAAAGATATACATACAGCATTCGTACCGATAAAATTGGTGGTGGAGCATTTGGTACGGTATATTTAGCTTACGATAATATTGTAAATAGATATGTTGCCATAAAAGTATCAGAAGTTAAAACTATTGGCAGTAAAGAGTTTTCGTTGCAAGATGAATTTAATGCATTAAAAAACCTCCCTGTTCACCCTAATATTGCCAATTACGAAACTTTATACACCTTCGAAATGCAAAATGGAATATTCGACTATGCCATTATGCAATATTACAAAGATGGAAACATTGCAGCTGTTATTAAACAAAAGTTAAGTATTGAACAAAAAGAGCAACTTGCTATAGGTTTATTGGAAGGTATAGTACATTTACACCAACATAATATTGTTCATCGCGATTTAAAACCAAGTAATGTACTAGTAATAAAATACAAAAATAAATATATTCCTGTTATTACAGATTTTGGACTAAGTAAACAAACATCAGAAGAGGCAAAAAGCAGATTTACCAATAGTTTTGCAGGAGGAACACTTAAATACAGTTCGCCAGAGCAACTTAAAGGAGAAATATTACGACAAAACACAGATTTATGGTCTTTTGCTGTTATGCTTTACGAAATTTTTACAAGCAAAGCTTTATTTGAAACTACAGCAAACTCGAAAATATCTGCCGAAGCCGAAAAAGATATTTTTGAACAAATTTTAAGTTTCGATTTAAACAACAAAATAAAAGAAGTACCAGATAAATGGCAAAAAGTATTAGAAGTTTGTTTGGTAAGAGATGTAGATAAACGTATTAAATCAGTAGAAGAAATAAGTACTATTATTTTTAATAATTATAATGAAAATAAAAGGAATAAAGAAGAAAGTAAAGAAAATACAATAATTACAGAGCAACATACTAAAACTAATGAAGACAGAACAAAAATAGAAAAAACCGTTTTATATAAAGCAAATAAAGAACTTGATGATGAAAAAACTGTAATAGATGAAACTATTAAAACTAAAGTTTCTAACACAAAAAATGAAAAAGTTAAACAAAAGACTATAATTAATAAAAAGAAGAAGATTAAAAGAAATACTAAATTTATTGCTCTTTTAGTAATAGTTATTATTATAGCTTTAATATTTATATTTTATTCTTATAAAGATAATAGTTGGCAAAACACACAAAAACAAAATACAATATTAGCCTACAAACAGTATATAAGTGATTATCCACAAGGTGAATATAAAGATAAGGCTGAAGAAAATATAGTTTGGTTAAAAGCTAAACAAAAAAACAATACACTAAGCTATTCTGCATTTGTAAATCAATATCCACAAAGTAAATTTTTAGATACTGCCAATAACAGAATACAAAAACTACAATTTGACAGCATATTGGCATTAAACAATACCAATGCATTGATAAATTATATACAACAATATCCACAAGGTAGTTATGCCTCTGATGCCAATACTAAACTAATAGAATTAGTAGCCGACAGTACCAATTATATTAAAGCACAACAAAAACATACCGAAGAAGCATATAATAATTATATAAATAATAACCCACAAGGGAAATATCTAAGCCAAGCTAAAAAAGAATTACAAACGATAAAAAAAATAGAAACTGGACAGATAACTGGGCATTTTACCGACCCACGCGACGGTAAAATATACAAAACAATAAAAATTGGTAAACAAACATGGTTTGCCGAAAATTTAAATTATACAGGTAATAACGGCTACCAACGCCATATTACCGATAATAATGAATGGGATTATAATAATAAATATAATGCTTGGTGTTATTATGACAATAAGGTTTATAACGGAAATAAATACGGAGCATTATACCAATGGGAAGCAGCAAAACATGCTTGCCCAAATGGTTGGCATTTACCAACCGATGATGAGTGGCAAACATTAATTGATTACTTAGGTGGAAAAAATGTTGCAGGTGGTAAATTAAAAGCAACTTATGGGTGGGAAAACCCAAACACTGGAGCAACAAATACTAGTAAGTTTTCCGCTCTTCCGAGTGGCTACCGCTACTACAATGGCCTTTTCTACAATTTAGGTAACCACGGCAACTGGTGGTCTGCTACCGAGTACAATAGCTACGACGCCTACTACCGCCGCCTGAGTTACGGTAACGCCGAAGTGGGTCGCTACGGCGGCCATAAGTCGCGCGGTTTCAGTGTCCGTTGCGTAAGGGATTAGTTTATTTGGTTATTTATTCTGTGAAAACAGAATGTTATTTGGTTATTTTCGCCGTAGGCGATTTTTTTAATTTTTAGTATGATTATAAATAAATTTTCACAAATAGGAAAACGAGAAAACAACGAAGATTTTCTTGGCAACAATAATAATGTAATAATTGTTTGTGATGGTATGGGAGGGCATACTGCTGGCGAAATTGCAAGTAAATTTGTTGTAGAAAAAATGCTTTTGTACACTCAAAATGAGTTTAGTAAAGAAAATATTCAAAATTATTTAAATAAAGTTCAGCAAGAATTAAATCAATTATTAGAAAAAAATCCGGAGCAAGCAAAAATGGGAACTACATTTACGGCTTTGTTTAAATCTAATAATGCTTTTTATATTGCTCATATTGGAGATTCTCGTGTTTATTTTGTTCGCCCTAGCAAAAAAAATATATGGCATACTTGGGATCATTCTTTAGTTGGAGAACTTACACGAACTAAAGAGATTACTCGTGAGGCTGCTCGTCATCATTCTATGAGTAATCGTATTTCTAGAGCCATTACCGCCAACCAAGAAGATAAAACAGCAAAAGCTGATATTGTAAAAATAGATGAACTTGAAAAAGGAGATGTTTTTCTGTTATGTACTGATGGTGTTAGCGAAGCTTGGCAAGAACACGAACTAACAAGGCTTTTGTGTGATACTAATCTTAGTTTAAACAAAAAAACAGAGATTATTAAACAACAATGCGATAAATTATCTAAAGATAATAATACTGCTTATCTTATAGAAATTGAAGATGCAGATGTTATATCAGTAGGTAATAATGCAGAAATAAATTGGTTTAGCCAAACTTATTTTGATGAGGATTATAAAAAATATTTACAAACTAATAAGATAACTATTGAAAAAAATAATATTGAAAAAGATATTATTTCTGAAAATAATATAGAATTAAAGAAAGAGCTAAGAGGCTTAAGTAAAAATAAAAAAATAGTAATTATTGTATTATTACTAATTGTTTTGGCAATATTTCTATTTGCTTAAATGGAGATAGCTTTAGATAGTGTCTGTCTATAAAGTCCGATTGTACGCAAGCCCCCGAAATAAATCGGGACAGGCTTTGAACTCGAACTTTATAGTTCAATCTCTTGACTTTATGGATAGACCCTAAGCAATTTGTCAACAGTTATACACTAGCTAATGTTTGGTAATCAACCATATACTATATTAAGCATTGTGTTTTATATTTTTACTATTTTTTTTGTCCATTTACCACCCGCCTTTGATTTAATTTTAATGAAATAAACTCCTGAGGGTAAATTTGCTATATTCAAATCTGTTTTATTGCCAATTATAGTTATTGATTTTATTACTTTTTCAGAATTATAGATTTTAATTTCATATTCCGAAAATTCTTGAAAATTCAAAGTAATTTTATCTGTTGTTGGATTTGGAAAAATTGAGATATTAATATCACTAATTTCCTGTTGCATAATTGAGGTAATATTTGTATTCCTCAAGATTAAACCGTCAGAACCCACAATGAAACCTACTTTGTTTTTAGTCATTTCAATATCAAATAAATCATTATCTAAATTTTCGATTATAATTTTTTCAAAAATTGAATTTTCTTTGGAATATTTAAAAATATTTGAATTTGAACCTACTAAAAAGAAATCGCCTGAATTTATAAGATAACTGTCATTAATATAAAGTGTATCAAAGCTAAAATAATTAAATGAAACGGCACTATCATTAGAATAATATACACTGAGACACCCATTCAATATAATATTCTGTTCATCAAAACAATTAATTGAAATAATTGGTGTTTCAATTTCATCTTCTATTTGAATCCAGTTTTCTCCTAAATCAACTGATTTTAATAATATCTGTTCTGATTCCCATGGTGGTTTAGTTCCCCCAGCTGCATATACTGTATTTGTTCCTTCAATTATAAAAATATATTTCATTTCAGTCCAAGTATATATATAATTCCATGTTTCACCACCATTAATGGTTTTTAAAATATAACCATCACTTATCCAAGTTTCAAGATCCTCAAATGAAAGTCCTCCCCCTACAATAAAACCAATATCTTCATTTTTAAAAGTAACACTATTGTAATTAAGAAATGGACTAGTCAAATTTGGGATATTTAATTTTATCCATGTTAAACCGCCATCTATTGTTTTGCAAATAGTACTATCTTTTCCTGCCGCATACCCAATTAATTCTGTTGGAAAATCTAAAGTTTTAAAATCATAATCAACATCAATTTTATTCCAAGTTTCTCCTCCATCAATTGTTTTTAAAATAAAGTTTTTTCCACATGCATATCCAATTTCATTTGTGGGGAAATCAATTTTTTGAATATCAGGATATTGTCCGTTTGTAATTATTTCCCATTGTCCAAATAGTATTTGACAAATGAGTGTTAAGCAGATTAATAAAATAGATTTTTTCATAATTGTTAATTTTTAGTTTGCAATATAATGATTTAGCTAATAAACGTACTTTTTATCAAATTATCAACGGAATTAGATGTTAATTTAATTTCTTTCATAAAACAAATATATTAAATTTATTGAGAATAAGCATATTTTTACTTAAAAAAAGTATTTTACAAATTCTACCGTCATTGCGAGTAATGATTACGGTAGTTATAGGAAGAATGACAAAGCAATCTGTTAATTAGTAGAGATTATTGCCACGGCTACGCCTTGCAATGACGCTTAAATTATATATTTTACTTCTTCGCTTAATGACATTGAATGTACGATTGTATAGTGTGGTTTTATTTTAGCATAAATTTTATGTAAAAAACAAATTTAGTAAATTTATTGTAACTCTATTTTAGGACAAGACATTTATTCAAACATTGTATTTAAAACAAAAGATGCTTCAATACACAGGCATTTATGTAAATTAAGTAGCAGAACAGAAATACCAGAACAAAAACAGGGCATGATGTTAAATTTCTGTACAGATAAAATATTTTCTGATAAAGTTAGAGTAGCGGTTAAAGTTCATTGCATAGAAATTTTCTATAATATATCTACCCATCAACCAGATTTAAAACCAGAGTTAGAGTTGATAATCAATGAGGTAATAGGCAATAATACAGTTGCTTTTAGTTGTAGAGCAAAAAAATATTAAAAAAGCTAAAAAAATAATTAAAAACGAATTGTAAATCTAAAAAAATAATTATTTTTGCACACTCAAAATGGTGATTGTAGTTCAGTTGGTTAGAACGCCTGATTGTGGTTCAGGAGGTCGTGGGTTCAAATCCCATCTTTCACCCAAAAAACCTTTGTAGCTTTCGGTTGCAAAGGTTTTATTGTTTTTAATATAAAAATATAATAATATGGAAAACGAATTTGATGTAATAATTTTAGGTGGCGGTCCTGCCGGATTAACAGCAGGGATATATTTATCTAGAGCAAAAGTTAAAACTCTTATTCTAAACGAAGGAATGATTGGAGGGCAAATAATTCTTTCGCACGAAATTGCAAACTACCCAGGAGTTGAAAATATTTCGGGGTTTATGTTGGCAAATAATATGAAAAAACAAGCAGAAAGTTTTGGCTGCAAAACCAGAGGAAATGTAAATATAACAAAACTTGATTTAGCAGGAGATATTAAAACAATTGAAATAAACAACAAAGATATTTACAGCTCAAAAGCAGTAATATTAGCAACAGGAGGAAAATCAAGACCCTTGGGAATAAAGGGCGAAGATACTTTTAAAGGAAGAGGTGTTTCTTACTGTGCAACCTGCGATGGCGATTTTTATCAAGACAAAGAAATTATTGTAGTAGGAGGAGGAAATTCTGCATTGGAAGAAGCCGTTGCCTTAACAAAATATGCAAGTAAAGTAACAATTGTTCATCAATTCGACCATTTTCAAGCATTTAAGCATGCTGTTGAAGATGCCGAAAAAAATGAAAAAATTAATTTTATATTAGCATCTGAATTAGTTGAAATAAAAGGAGAAAATAACTTAAGCTCAGTCATAATAGAAAATCAAAAAACACAAGAAAAAACCGAAATGAAAGTTGACGGAGTATTTGTTTTTATAGGATATATTCCAAACACAGAAAAATTTGAAAATATTATAAAATTAAATGAAAGAAAAGAAGTTATATCTAACCAAAAATTAGAAACAAATTTAAACGGAGTTTTTGTTGCCGGAGATTTACGTGAAAAAACTGTAAGACAGATAACTACAGCCGTTTCTGATGGAACTATTGCTGCTAATTTTGTAATAGAATATCTTAATATTTAATATTTTTTTTGATACCAAGTTTTTTAGTTTAAAAAAAATATGAACAATTAATAAAAGAATTATTTCAATATTAAAAACAATAATCGTATATTTGAGGTTAAAATAAAAAAGCTTTTAAGTTATATTGATATGATAATAAATCGTAGAATAAGTAAAACAGTTTTGTCTCTATTGATAATGGGTATTTTAGCAATAGGGTTTTATAGTTGTGGCGATAGTGAAGACGCAAATGAAACTGAAAATATAGATAAAAAAATAAATGATGAAATAGACGATATAGGTTCAACTACCCTACAAGTAGATGGAGCTTTATTTAGTATTCCATCACCTTATGAAATTGCATTTTTAGTAAAAAATCAAAGAATAGATTTTAATAAGGAATTTTTAAATTCGGTAAATCGTTCGCATAATTACGTTAATAATTATAAAAAAGCCCTAAACTTAGGTGTTTATGGTGCCGATTTAGGATATTTAAATATTTATGAACAGACCCCCGATGCTGTTTCTTATTTTTCTGCAATTAAGATTTTATCTCAAGAATTAGATATTTCAAATGCATTTAATAATGAAACAATTTCTAGTATTGAAAAAAATATGGGTAATAAAGATTCTTTACTTTATATTATATCAAACACATATAGAAAAGCTGATAAATACCTAAAAGATAATAATAGAAACGATTTAGGAGTGTTGATATTAACAGGTGGTTGGCTAGAAAGTTTTCATATTTTAGTTCAAATAGCACAAACAGATAAAAATCCACAAGTAATAAAACGAATAGGAGAACAAAAATATCCTTTAGAAAATCTTATAACTATTTTAAACCCATTTTATAACGAATCTACAGAATACGGTAAATTAATTGACCAATTAGTTGAATTAGCATATATTTTTGATGGAATTGATGTAGAATACACATATATAAAACCAAAAGTTGATGCAAAAAATAAATTAACTGTAATTAATAGTACATCAGAATTAGTAATGTCTGATGAACAATTAATTATGATTTCAGAAAAACTTACTGAAATAAGAAGTAATATTATTGAATAAAAAATTATAACAATGAAGATAAGAAACCTGTTTATACTAATAATGATTTTTGGCACAATAATAAGTGCAAATGCTCAAGTTGAGAATACTACTCACATGTGTGCAAAATATATTGTACCACCTTTTATTTCTGATGGACAGCAATATAGAGCCCTTCTTAATGGAGATGAGATAGCTGAATTTCATGCAACATTTTATGGTGGCAGCACATATAGAATATCATCATGCAGTGGTACTAACGAAGGTAATTTAATGTTTTCTGTTTACGACAAAGAAAGAAACCTATTATTTTCTAATATTGATTATCAAAACTCACCTTATTGGGATTTTAAGTTTAATTCCACTATGGAGTGTATAATTGAAGCAAAATTAAATAAAGAAGACGGTTCTGGTTTTGCAATCTTATTAATAGGATTTAAACAAAAATAAAACACATATTATAAAAAAAGCATTGTTGAGATGCTTTTTTTGTTATTCTATAATTATAATTTGAACTATAGTTAATGAGTGAAAAGATATTAAAAGCCCTAATGCAATTATTTGCTATTATAGCAAAAGCACATAGTAATAAAGAAGAACGCAGAATTGTTGTAGGTGCATTTTTAAAACAACAACTTAATACCGAATTGGTAAAAGAATATTTACTTGTTTTTGATAAATACTACGACTTATATCAAAAAAAACAATCGGGAAGTAAAAAACAAAAAACAATAGCATTAAGCTCTGTTAAAGTTTTAAGAATTTGTACAGAAATTAACACAGAACTTACCTTAAAACAAAAAATAATAGTAGTAGTACGACTATTAGAATTTATAAAAGCCGACTTTGAAGAAATAACAGAACAAGAATTAGAATTTGTAGAAACAGTTGCCGATACATTTAATATATTAAACGATGAATATATAAGATTAAAAGCTTTTGTATTATATTCTTTTGAAAGAACACCAAACTCATCAAGAATATTACAAATAGACAATGACAAAGATTTTAATCATGAAAAAGTTAGGCATTTATTCTCTGAAAATATTGACGGTCAAATAAGAGTTTTTAATATGACTGTTGCTCATTTATATCTTTTTAGATATTTGGGCGATAGCGAATTGTATCTTAATAGTCAATTTATTAGACCAGATAAAGTTTATGCTATAAACCCCGGTTCATCTATACGAAATCCGAAAATAAGACCAATATATTATGGCGATATAATATCTATTTTTCATGAAGATGAAAATACCCAAAAAACTCTATTTGAATGTAAAAAAATAGAATATGATTTTAAGGGAGGCAAAAAAGGTTTAGATGGAATTGATTTTGTTGAAGAATCAGGTCATTTAGTTGGCATAATGGGAGCCAGTGGTGCAGGAAAATCAACATTATTAAATGTACTTAATGGAATTAATCCACCTAGTCAAGGCGAAATTCTAGTAAACGGAGTTAATATTCATAGCGAGAAAGAAAAAATAGAAGGATTAATAGGATATGTTTCGCAAGACGACTTATTAATAGAAGATTTAACAGTTTTTCAGAACCTTTATTATAATGCAAAATTGTGTTTTGATAATCTATCAGAATTTCAAGTTATAAGGCTTGTACTTAAAACATTACAAAGCCTTGGTCTTTTTGAAATAAAACACATGAAAGTTGGTAGTCCGTTAAATAAAAAAATATCAGGAGGACAAAGAAAACGACTTAACATATCATTAGAATTAATAAGAGAACCATCAATACTATTTTTAGATGAACCAACCTCAGGCTTATCGTCAAGAGATTCTGAAAACATAATGGATCTTTTAAAAGAATTAGCCCTAAAAGGAAAATTAGTATTTGTTGTTATACATCAACCATCATCAGATATATTTAAACTATTCGATTCTTTATTAATTCTTGATACAGGCGGATATTTAATTTATGACGGAAATCCTGTAGATTCTATAAGCTACTTTAAATCGAAAATGCACAAAGCAAATTGGACCGAAGCCGAATGTACAAGATGTGGTAATGTTAATCCGGAACAAGTTTTTAATATTGTAGAAACACAAGTGCTAGATGAATATGGTAAACTTACTCAGTCTAGAAGAATTTCGCCAATAGAGTGGAAACAAGAATTTGAAGAATATAAAGCAGAAAACAAAACAAAAACTAAGATTGAATACAGTAATAAAATTCCTGATATCTTATTTAAAATACCAAATAAGTTTAAACAATTAAAAGTTTTTGTAATTAGAGATGTAATAGCAAAATTGGCTAATAAACAATATTTATATATTAACCTGTTAGAAGCACCAATTTTAGCACTTTTCTTATCATATATTATAAAATATTTTAGCGTTGATGCAGTAGAGAATATAGGCTATAAATTTAGTGAAAACTCTAATATACCGGTTTATATATTTATGTCTGTAATTGTAGCCGTATTTATGGGTTTAACAGTGAGTGCAGAAGAAATAATAAAAGATAGACTTATATTAAAACGAGAAAAATTTCTAAACCTTAGTTGGGGAAGTTATATCTTTTCTAAAATCTCTATATTACTATTTTTATCAGCCATACAAGCAATGAGTTTTATTTTGCTAGGCAATTTTGTGTTAGAAATTCATGGTATGTATTGGCAATATTGGTTAGTATTATTCAGTATTTGGTCTTTAGCAATTATCTTTGGATTAAATATTTCTAACAGCTTTAAAACAGCTATAACAGTTTATATATTAATACCATTTTTAGTTATACCAAATATTATTTTAAGCGGTATTATTGTTAAATTCGATAAACTAAATCCTTATGTATCATCACCAAGTGCCATACCTTTTTATGGCGAAGTTATACCTGCACGGTGGGCTTACGAAGCATTATCGGTATATCAATTTAAAAATAACAAATTTGAAAAGCAGTTTTTTAACTATGATAAAATAGTAAGTGAATCTAATTATAGAAAAGATTATTGGTTAACTAAATTAAACAATAAATTAGACCTTATTAAAAGAAGTATAGACGACACAAGTAGAACCGAAGAAATAATAAATGGTTTTGAGTTACTTAGAAATGAAATAGCAATAGAACTTAAAAGAAATTTAAAAAAAGGTAAACCTAGATTTAAATACAACGATATCAATAGTTTGTATATAGATAAATTTGATAAAAAAATATTATTATCAACAAAAAAATTATTTAAAGAAATTAGAGATTATTACAGAGAAAGGTCTAAAGCATCGGGAAAACAGAAAGATATTCTTAGAAACGAATTGCAAAAAACAAAAGAACAGAGATTAGCATTTATTAAGTTAAAACAAGATTATGTTAACGAAACACTTAAAGATTTTGTTAGAAATAAAGATGCAAAGCAGATAGTAGAATATAAAAATAGATTATACCAAAAAATTGACCCTGTTTATCAAGACCCCGAAAGTAATTTTATTGTAGCACATTTTTATGCACCTAGAAAATCTTTCTTTGGCATTTGGATAGATACATTTTGGATGAATATTATAGTATTATGGTCATATTCTATATTATTAATTTTTACATTATATTTTAGAGTTTTTGCTCGTATTTTAGATTATATTGAAAAAATATCTGATAAAATATTTGGAGAAAAAGAATAAAAAGTATTACATTTGATAATTAACAACCTAGCCGCAAGCGGACGAGGTGTAATTTAAGGGACAAATGTTTAACTACATTTAGTTCGCAATCTCGGTTCTGTTCGCCGTAAGCGTCGGGAAATTAAATATCCTAATTGGTATTAATAACACTTAAGATTATTATTATGAAAACAATTTTTTTATCATTATTAATTCTTGTGTTTGCAAACATGTATTCTCAAGAAAACTTTAAAGTTATAAGAGTAAACGGTACAATTGTTAATGAAAAAAGCAACTCTAATTTATCTGCCGGTTCGGTTTTTTCTGATAATGATAAATTGTCTTTTGGTAATTCTAACTCTCGTGCAGCAGTAATAAATTCTAAAGGAAGATATATACTTGCCGCACATAACTCTACAAATGCTTATGCAAAATCTTTTTTAACTCCTGCTATGAGTAACATGAGCTCTAGAAGTGGTGCAATAGTTAATAAAGTAGATTTAAAAAATCATTTTAGTGGAAATTATCTAATTTTTAAAACATCAAAAGTTAAAATAAGTAAAGATAATTTTCCTATGGACGAAAATCATTTTTTTTATATTAGATACGAATACAAAGGAGAAAAAATAAATAAGAAATTAAAAAATGTAAACGATACACTTGTTATTAATAAAAGTGAATTGATGACGGTTGATAACAAACCAATACCTAATCCTGAGATAAAAAATATGAAAATATTTTATTTTGATAAAAACAACTCAAGTTCGATAGAAATTGGAGCGTTTAACCCCGTATTTGTTAACGAAAAAGAATTAAAATCAGAAGTAATTATTTTATTAGAAGGTTTAGCTAAAAAATCAAAACAAGAAAAAATTGATGAAGTGCTTTCTTATATTAACGATTTTTATGGTAAGCCAAATAAAGAAAATTTAACAGATTGGCTAGAAGCTAATTTTAAATTATAAACATAAATGCACAAATTAAAATATTTATTATTAAGCCTATTAATAATACTTTTTTATGGCAGTAAATCTCAAAGTTTACGACCGTATATAAAAAACTATACAACAAAAGATTATGGAAAAGTAAACCATCAAAGTTGGTCTGTTTCGCAAGATGAAAGAGGCATAGTTTATTTTGGAAAAAGTTTAAAACTTTTAGAATTTGATGGAGAAAATTGGAACAAAATAAATACTTCAGCAAAAGGAGGAAATGTAATATCAATACTGCCTGATTCAAACTCTCGTATTTATATAGGTGCTATTAAAGAATTTGGATATTTATTTCCAAATGAAAACGGAGAGTACGTATATAAAAGTTTAACCGATTCTATAGATGAAAAAGATAAACCATTCGGTAATGTGTGGAAAACACTAAGTTATAACGATGGAGTATTGTTCTTTACGCAAGAAAATATTTATTTTTATAAAAATGATTCCATTCAAATTATTAAACCAAATAAATTAGAAGGGCATAGAACAACATTTCATAATATTTTTGTTGTTGATAATAAACTATATGCTAGGCAACGAGGAATTGGTTTAATGATTTATGAAAATAATAAATTTAAATTACTACCAAATGGCGATATATTTAAATTATATGGCGTATTTGGAATGTATAAAAACTCAAATTCTAATAATATATTAATATCTACACAAGAAGTTGGTTTCTATAATTTAACTTCAGATAGCATAGAAAAAATTGAAACAACAGACGAAACAGTTTTAAATAGTTCGGCAATATTTGGAGGAATAACTCTAAATGATGGTAACATAGCCTTAAACACAGCACATAATGGCGTAATAATAATAGATTTTAAGGCAAACATAAAGAATATTTTTAATAAAGAACTAGGCTTGCTTGATAATGATGTAAAACAAATATATCAAGGTATAAATGGAAATTTATGGTTGGCAATGAATAGTGGTTTAGCAAAAATAAATTACTCATCTCAAATTTCATATTATAAAGAAAAAAGTGGACTTTCGGGAAGAGTAAAATCAATAACAAAATTTAATAATATTACTTTTGTTGGTACATCTGATGGATTATATATAGAAGATACAATAACTCCGTTTTATCAAAAAAAGTTTTTTAGATTATCGAGTATTAAAGATGGAGTTTTAAGTATAAGTACATCAAAAAATAATTTATTTATAGGTACAAAAAACACATTATATGTAATAGGTAAAAATTATCAAAATGCTAAATTAATTGATAGAATTGATGCATCATCATCATATTGGTCAGAAAAAAAGAAGTTATTATATGTAGTAGGAGACAATGGCTTGGCTATTTATCAAAAACAATTAAATAGCTTTATTAAAATTGCTTATGATGATTGGGCTATGGTGCATAATATCATCTCGTTAGTAGAAGAGCAAAACACAAATAACAAAAGTATATCTTTGTGGGCAGGAAGCCTAAACGAGGGACTTATTAATTATAAAATAGACAAAAAATTTAATATTATTTTTGATGTTTATGCAGGTGCTAACGATGGTTTAGACGAAGGTTGGACAAAGGTTTTTAAATACAATAATTCATTTGTAGTAGCAAATGGTAGTGGTTTAATGAGTTTTGTAGATGCCGAAACAATAAATGCAGACATCAAAGATAGTACCTTAATACAAGATAGAGGTATGTTTAACTTTTCAAATTTGTATCAAGATACATCAACTTATACATGTTTTATTGAAAAAGGAGATTTTATATGGTCTTGTATTGATGGTAATATAATATTGCAAAATCAAACAGATACAAACATTATTAAAAAACCTTTTGTTGGTATAGATTTAGAAAATATTATAACACTTTTCCCTGAAACAGAGAAAGGATTATGGGTTGGCGCCGATAAAGGTATAGCATTTATTGATTTAGCTGTTGAAAAAGATTTTAAAGTTAAACCAAATATCAATATAAGGAAAGTAACAGTTGGAACAGATTCTGTTTTGTTTTGCGGATTGTTTATAGATAATATCAATAATATTGTTATTTCTAATCAAGAGAATAATATCCCTGTAATAGAATATGCTTTAAATAATATATCAATTAAATTTGCATCTATTTTTGAAGAAGATGGAAAAAAAGCAGTATATTCTTTTAAGTTAGATGGATACGATAACGAATGGTCGGAGTGGGGTAGCGATAACATTGCAAATTATAAAAAAATTGAAAGCGGTGCATATAATTTTCTTGTAAAATCTAAAGATATTTATGGCAACGAAAGTGAAATAGCTGAATATCAATTTATAATAAACCCACCATGGTATAATACATTTTGGGCTTATATAGTATATTTTATTTTATTTATAGCAATAGTTTATTTAATTGTTATGTTAAGTATAAAACGATTAAAAGCTAAAAATGAAGAATTAGAAAGTATTGTACAAGAAAGAACTAAAGAAATATCAAAACAAAGAGATATACTTGCAGAGCAAAAGCAAGAAATAGAAGATTCTATTAGTTATGCCAAAAGAATTCAGCAAGCAGTGTTGCCACATGACGAATATATTGAAAAAATAATAAATGACTTTTTTATATTATTTAGACCAAAAGATATTGTAAGTGGAGATTTTTATTGGGCATTAAAAATAGAAGATAAAATTATTATTACAGCAGCCGATTGTACCGGACATGGTGTGCCTGGTGCTTTTATGAGTATGTTGGGAATGTCGTTTCTAAATCAAATTGTTAGAATAGAAAAACATACTCATGCACATGATATTTTAAATTCTCTTAGAACTAAAATAATTGAAGCTTTAAAACAAAAAGGTGTAATATCTGAACAAAAAGATGGAATGGATATGGCATTGTGTGTAATAGATACTAAAACAAATAAAGTAGAATTTTCAGGTGCAAATAATCCCTTATATATTGTAACAAAAGCCGATAAGTTAAATGTAAACAGTAATTCTACGGTTAAACTAAACGAAAATTTATTAGAAGAACACAATGGATTTAATTTATTTGAGGTAAAACCAAACAAAATGCCAATTGCAATTTATGTGCATATGGAGGATTTTAATAATAATGAAATTCAGTTAGAAAAAGGAGATTGTATTTATATGTTTTCTGATGGTTTTGCCGACCAGTTTGGTGGAAAAAAAGGTAAAAAGTTTAAGTATAAACCATTTAAGAAATTAATATTAGGCAATTCTCAAAAACCTATGAAAGAACAACAAGAATTGTTAGAAGAATCATTTGTTCAATGGCACGAGGGCTACGAACAAATAGACGATGTGGTTGTGATAGGACTTAGGATTTAATTAGTGTCTGCTGAGAAACGCATAATAAGTTGTTACAAAGCTATTTAATCCAGAATACGCTATTGTAAATGCAAACTTTTTAAAACATATGTACTTATAAGTTTGCATTTACAAATGTTAAAATCATAGTTTTATGCTTGCTCTGAGGCACATCATATTTTTATCTTCTTCA
>Ga0256827_10001340_pt1 | contig 15719 bp, 5 predicted proteins | sample CV84metaG_FD_185977 | JGI IMG/M metagenome (GOLD analysis project Ga0256827, IMG submission 185977) | Hydrothermal vent microbial communities from East Pacific Rise, Pacific Ocean - CV84 | ecosystem: Environmental > Aquatic > Marine > Hydrothermal vents | place: Pacific Ocean: East Pacific Rise... | reverse complement strand
GCTGAGGGAGTATATAGGTCAGCAGGGGGTAGGTAATTAAGGAGTATTTTCTTCATTAATTAATTTGATTAATATATTATCAAAAGTAATAATAATAGTGCAGTTATTTAGGAATAGTTTAGTCGAATAGATTTTGAAATTCATGGCTACAATTATTAAGGTGTAATCTATTTTCGTCATGGTTATCGGGCTGATGTTTTATCATTTTTTATTGTAGTTATATCAACTAAGCCTGAAAGGCTGATATATTTGTTGCCACGGGTGAAACTCGTGGTTAATAATGATAATAAAAAATGGATTTTGGCATGTGTTTTTGGGACAAAAACCATGACAAAATTGGCTCTAGTAATTTATTAAAATTTAAAGTCAATATTACCTCTACCTTTGCAAAATGTCAGATAAAGTAAAAAACCAAAGTAGCATACTCGAAAAGCTAAGAATTGAGAAATTAAATTCAATGCAAGAAGAGGCTCAATACACTATACACTCAAAGTCGGAAGTAGTTTTATTATCTCCCACAGGAACAGGAAAAACACTAGCATTCTTACTGCCTATTATAGCAGAATTAAAAAGAGAATCTCAAGGAGTACAAGCCTTAATACTTGTTCCATCGAGAGAATTAGCCATTCAAATAGAGCAAGTAACTAGAGAAATGGGAACTGGATATAAGGCCAATGCAGTATATGGGGGAAGATCTATTTCTAAGGATAAACTGGATTTAAAACATACTCCATCTATAATTATTGGAACTCCAGGTAGGGTTGCTGACCATATACGCAGGGGAACTTTTAGTACTGAGAGTATAGAAGTGCTAATTCTTGATGAATTTGATAAATCATTGGAAATTGGTTTTGAAAATGAAATGAAGGAGATTCTTTCTGCTTTGCCAAATATTAGAAAGAAGATATTGACATCAGCAACTTTTAATGTTGTAATCCCTAGTTTCGTTGGTTTAAAGAACCATACAACCATAAATTATTTGACGGAAGAAGAATCAAATTTGGATGTTAAAATAGTATTCTCACCAGAAAGAGATAAGCTTGATACTTTGGGAGATTTATTGAATAAACTTGGAGATCAACCGGGTATAGTTTTCTGTAATTACAAAGACTCAATTCAGAGAATTAGTGATTATTTGAATGATAATGATATAGCTCATGCATGTTTTTATGGAGGCATGGAGCAAACAGATAGGGAGAGAGCTTTAATTAAGTTTAGGAATAAAACTCATCAATTGATTCTTGCTACTGATTTAGCCGCAAGAGGAATAGATGTTCCTGAAATTAAGTTTATTATACATTATCATCTTCCAATGCGAAAGCATGAGTTTATTCATCGTAATGGACGTACAGCAAGAATGCATAAAGGAGGAACAGCCTATGTTTTGCATTATGGGTTAGATGAATTGCCTGATTTTATTGAGAATATGAACCTCGAAGCTGCAGAATTTAGTGAAGCAGAAAAAGCAATAGCTTTGGATGATTCAAGTTGGAAAACATTATTTGTTTCTGGTGGTAGAAGAGACAAGATTTCCAAAGGCGATATTGCAGGTTTATTCTTTAAACAAGGAAAATTAAATAAAGACCAACTTGGACTTATTGAGTTAAAACAAGACTGTGCATTTGTAGCTGTAAAATCATCTTCAATAAATCAATTATTACCATTGGTAAACAATACTCGACTCAAGAAGAAGAAAGTTAGAGTTAGAGAGGTTTAGATTAGTTTATTATTATTTCCAACACATACTTATTAAACAATTAACACTTTGAATTGATTTTAAAGAAAAAGCCCATTCACCAAAAGGTGAACGGGCTTGCATTCAAGAAACAATTAAAACTACCTAACAATAACCATCTTGAATGTTTTTCTTTGTCCCTCAAAACTTACTGAATAATAGTAGATTCCAGAAGGATAATTAATAGAATTTAATGTAATTTCATTCTTTCCTTGAGTATAGAACTTACTTCTACTTTCAAGAATAGAACCAGTCATGTTTACTACTTCAAAGCCAATATTTCCTGATTTTGGAATATAGAATTCAATTTTAGTATTACCACTTGATGGATTTGGTTGATTCTGTCCAACAATAAATTCAGACTTATCTGTAATATTAATAGCAGTTCCTAATATTACTTCACAACTTTCGTCATTTTGAGGATCTACATCATCATTATAGTTTGTTTTTGCACATAATGTGTAATTTCCAGACATTGATGTATACTTAGTAGTGAATGTATATTCTGCAGAATCATTTGGATTTATATTTCCGTTAAAAACTTCAGATCCCATCATAAAGCCATTTATATAATATTCTATGGGTACAGAAGTGATTATATCTGTACCATAGTTTTTAATCATTATTTTTACAGTAATATCACTACCTATAGTAACTGAACCAATGGGTGCTAGAATATTGCTAACTCCTGCATCTTTGGCACCAGGAGTAGAAGTTATTTGTTTACATGTTTTATCATTAGTTGGAGCCATATCATTTGCTAAACTAGTATAAGCACATAAAGTATAGTTTTGACTTTGAGCATAATACTTATCTGTAAATGTATATGCAACAGTTGAATCTTGAAGAAGTAAACCTGTCCATATTGCAGTTATAGCTTGCCCTCCATTAATCTGATAAGAAATAGGAATGCTAGTTAATGTATCATATCCAAAGTTCTTTATTTCTACCATTACTTCAATGCTATCACCCGTAATAGTGGAATATGATGGAGTATATATGTTAGTAATACCAGCATCTTCTGCAAGAGGAGGGAGCTTGATTTTGAAATCATCAATAGCCCAACCATCAATAGCAACACTATTATATTCAGAAATAAAAGTAAAACGAAGTTGAAATGGATAAGCTGTATTAAAAACGATAGGATCTAGTGCAATGCTTGATTTATCCCAAGAATAGTTTTCAAGATTCCAATAATGTTTTCCATTAAGTGGCTTATTATACCAATTGTTTGAATTAGGATCGCCAATATATCCTACAGCAATCCATGTAGTTCCATCAAAAGAGTATTCCAACTGTCCATAAGTAGTATTTGGTGTTACATTCATCGTCATCCAAAATTCAAGAACAGCAGTGTCAGCATTAGTTGGAATAATAAAATAAGGAGAGTATAAATATTCAGTACTACCTGTTTGATGATTGCTATTTAATACAGTTGTCCAAGCATTCTGCCCGCTATGAGTAGAATTAATAAAACTTGAGCTTGGAGTTCCTAATTGCCATTGTATACTTTTTGTGTCAGAGAACCAATCATCTTTAGTATCAAAATCATCTTCATAGCTTACCATAAAAGTTTTCATTCCTTTTATTATGGTACAACTTGTATCATTAGTACTTTCTGTATCATTTGCTAACTCTGCAAATACACATAGATTATTGTTTCCAAGCATTAAATTATAACTCGAAGAGAATAAGAAAGTGTCAGTAGTAAATGGAGCAAATGTACCAATTGCAGTATCTCTAACTATACTTCCTGTATTTACTTGATATGCTAATGGCACAGAGTAAAGAGTATCGCTTCCCATATTTGAGAAAATAGTTTTTACAGTTATTTGTTCACCAGGAAGTCCTTGAATACTACTACATATAACGTAATCAACTGCAACATCAGTTTGAGTAGGCTCCCAAATGTATATATCATCAATAAATACATTATCAGCCGATAAATAAGTGTTGAGATCACTATACTTACACGAAGCCTCAAAGCTAATGTTGAAATCTTGTCCCGTATAATTACTTAAATCAAAGTTTTGATTCTCAAATGGATCTTGATCATTAGTTGTAGCAGTGAAAACAGAATCGCCATTGATATTTTTAAGATAATGTACAGTGTTATTAGCATCAGTTAGCATAACTCTAAACCAAGAGGTTGTATATATTGAACTAATTGCAGCACTTTGAGTTTGACGTAGCTTAAATTGAAGATACAAATCATTGATATTTGTAGTTGAAATATCACAGCTTGATATACTTGAAATATGAGTTGTATTATTAAAAGCTTGAGTGACTGTTGAACTATTTAACCATCCATTTGAAGTTCCTCCAGTAAGATTAATATTGAAATAACTCCCAGTAGTATTTGAAGGGCTTATATTAATTTGAGTTTGTAAACCTTTATACTCTTTGAAATTTAGATTTATTCCAGTTTCAAAATCTTCATTAAAAGGGAAGCTTGTAATATTAGGGTAATTAGTAATACTTGATTCTGGCATAATATCATTTGCTGTATTTCCATCACCATTAATACTAATATTACCAATGAATATATAATTTCCATATTGAGATAAATTGAAATTATTAGATATTCTAATATTTGAATCACTTCCACTGGTTAATATTCCTGAGTTAATAATATAGATAATAGAATCAGTAATAGTATTTCCAATGTAAAACTTAATTGTTGCGTTTGAAGTGCTAAAATCAAGAGTATTTAAACCATAGTTTTTAATATTTACTACTATGCTATCAGAAGCTACATATCCACAACTAGATTCATAAGGATAAACTGTATTAGTTAAACCTAAATCTATTGCAGGTATAGAGAACTCATCAGCACCAATACAAGGGCTAGTAGTATTTCTTATGTCATTATCAATATCTGTAAGAATATAGCTAATAGGAGTAGCAGCGTTGTACATATCTACTTGTTGAGCATGCAAATCTGTTGAAGAGTAATAATTAGGATCTGAACTTACAGAATTTTGATTGTTATTAGTATCAAAGCTTTTTAAATCAGCTAGGTTCAATATATTGCTTCCCCAATGTACATAGTTTGTTGATGCCGATTGGTTTACATATATATTATTATAGTCAAAATTATTACCAGATACAGATGTTATGTACATTGCAAAGCAATCTTTTGATACAAATGAATTGTTCTTTACATTAATATTACTGCTTCCGTTTAGATAAAATGCATAGGAAGTAACAGATCCACTTGTTAAGTTTACTGAATTAAAAAATACATCTAAATAACTTGAGAACGTAATATACAAGCCTGTATTTATAGAATTACCACTAACTATTGAAATAAAATTATTATATAATTTAGAATGATTTGTGCTTGTTCCATTAGCATTATAATATATACCATAATTAATTGAAGTTGATTGTAGTATTAATTTATTGTAATAAATATTAAGATCTTCAGAAACACCTGTTCGAATGCCATATATTGTTGTTCCAACATTTCCTGATGTTAATTTATTATTGTTAATAATAATACCTGAAGTATAATAAAGACTTATTCCATAGCCATTAAATGATTCAAGAGTGTTATTGTTGATGTCAATATTAGAAATACTAGCGTTAGTAGCACCCATAATATCTATTGATTTATACCCATATTTGAATACATTATTTGATATTTCAATATTATTAGAATTACCAGTTATGGATATTCCGTTTGAGGTTGAACCATAGGCAGCAGAAGTTGAACTTATAATAATGTTATTCTGAATTTTAATATTATTAGCTCCGTTTTCAATTACTATTCCATTTCCAAATAGATTACCAAGAGCTTCTATACCAATATTTTTGATGATTATGTTTTCAGTGCCAATAAATCTAATAACATAATTATTATTGCTAGTAGTGTTTGAATGATTAATAGTAACATCAGAGCTATCTGAGTTTGTTGATTGGAATGTAATAGTATTAGTAGGACTTGAACCATTGATAGAATAGAGAGTTATTTGTTCGTTATATAATCCAGAATCAACATTAAATGTTACAGGTCCACATATACCAGATACGTATAAATCATTAACAGCATCAGTAAAACTATGATAGTTGCCATCAATACTGTTTATAGAATACTGACCACTCATGCATACAATTATTTGTGTAGATGCTGTGTCATTCATTTGAATAGTATCATTAGGTAATTCAACCCAAGCTTTTAAATTAGTAACTCCTCCATTGAAATGAAAATTACTAATTATGATAGTATCAACTCCATTATGAGCTAGGTTTCCAGTCCAATCAACGCTGTCTGTCATTGTCATGTTATTTTCGACAAGCTTTATTTCTGCGGATGTAATATTACTTAACCCAAAATTTTTAAGGATAACTTTTACTGTTGAATTTCCTACTGAACTGGCAAAACTAATTGGTTCTATTACGGAAATAATTCCTGCGTCATAGTTTGCTTGATTAACCACATTTACTTGTAAAGGAATTAATTCACTAGCACAATTACCAAGTCCTGTTTGGTTAATCTTAATATTTGGTCTTAGACTTGAGTTTGATGTGATAACAGAATCATTTCTATTGAAGTTATTGCCTCCTGTAATATATGCCACTGATATATTAGTCGTATTTGTAACATATACATTTGTGAAAGGTACTGGCGAATTATTTTTAAAGCTTGTTTCTACAATAATATTACTAACACCATCCCATACAAATTGATTTGTTAAGACATGTTCATTCCATCCTGAAACATTAGTATAATTTGTAGCGTTATATACAGTCGTTAAGTCATTATCTAAATATGTTCCCAACATTGAATTTCTATTAGTATTTCCAATTCTTATTTCAAAGTCACTCAATGGGGTATTTTCAGGAGTTGCAACATTAAAAGAAATTGATTGAATAGGTCCTTGCATCATTCCCAATGCACTAAGTTCGGCAGCAGTAATCAAGAATTGAGATTTTGCACCGAAATTATCAGCACCATAAGGGCTTGGGCCAGTAGTTCCAGACTGAGTAGTTGATGTACCAACAATGTAATCAGTTTGAGCAATCGATACTTGCTCTTGAGCATAGAATGCTTTACTATCGTATAAATAATCTGTGATATATGCATTTCCAGCACCTAAATATTGACAGCCTATTGAGTCAGAATACCAAAAGATACTATCTGTATGTATTGCCGATAAGCTTGCTTTATTTGCATAATTAATTGTTAAACTAGTTGTTATAGGGTTGCTAGGAGTATACATGGAATTTATAGAATCTTCAATCAAACTATCATTACCAGCATAATTATCACCACTAACAGTAAGCTTTGCAGTAATGCTATATAATGTTCCATTTGGACCAGAAGGTAGTGAAGCTAGTGTATTAAATGTATAATAAAGAGTATCACCTGGATTAATTGGAGTATTAATAGTTTCTGGAGTGTTATAATTATTATTGTCTACTTTGTATTTTGCAGTATATCCAGCTGGAATTGTAGTAGTACCATTATTTACAATAGCGATAGTGACTGAAGTAGAGCTTAAGCTACAATCGCTCTTTGGATTTACTATTTCAGCAAGATTTACATCAATAGGAGGAGGTGGTACATTAATATTTACTGATATTTTGGGACTAGAACAACCGTACGAACCCAAAGTGTTAATCTTTATATTTGGCCTTTTAGGTGATATGCTTCCTGTGGTAGTAGAACAAGAAACAGAATAGCCATCAGTGGCAAGATATTTATTTGTTGTAGTATTAGTATAAAAAACTTTCGGAGCATTATAATTATTTCCTTGTGTACAAACCTGAATTAATAAGCTACTTGTTCCATCCCAATAGAAGGGAGTAGACAAAGTATGCATATACCATTTATCAAGATTGGATATGCCAGTAAACGGAGCACTATAAACATCTGTGAGGGTATTAGTTAAGAAGGTAGAAGTAAGAACACTATCAGATACATTTGCCATACTAATATTCATTGCTGATAAGCTAAATGACCCAATATTATAACCAACATGAAATTCTATTGATTCAATAAAACCTTCAGTTAATCCTGATGCAATCAACTCATCTGGAGTATATAAAATTTGATATTTACCGTAAGAACTTGTTTTTCCATAGATAGTTTTATCAAAAGCGTTAGCAGTAGTAGTTCCAAATCCTATAGTTGTTAAGTGTGAAGGATTATCTTCTGAGGCTTGAATATAGTATGTAGTTGTATCAAATAGGTTAGGAGTAGTGTAAGATTGACCAGTATTAAAGCTAGTTGTTATACTATCATTGGTATACCAGAAAACTGGAGAGTTAGAAGAAGCAATAAGATTAACCATTGCTCCATAATTTACAGTAGTATCACTAATTGATGGTGGGTACAAATCTCCTTTAGAAACTATACTTCTAATAATAGAGTTATTATTGTTTAAAGGGTCGTCAGAATGATTTACAGTAATATTAAAAGTAAATGTAGAATCATCAAAGCCAGTACTTAAATCAACTGTTTGATTAAAGGTAAATACTAATGTATCTCTTGCTTCAATAGTATCAGTAATAGTTTCGGTAATTAAAACTCCTCCATTGGTTTCGTAAGAAGCTGTTATTCCATTATATACTGCATTTACTCCATTATTTGCTATTTCAATACTTATTAATTCATTTGTGCCTTTATCGCAACCATCTGTAGGACTGTATAAAGAAATTGGTTCTAATTCTACTAAAGGTAATGCAAAGAAATTATTAATTAAACTATCATTTGCAAGAATAGTATCAGTAGAAAGCTCTGTATAAATAGTTAAGTTATAATTAAGAACAGGTAGTGTAATAGAACCTAAATTTATAGTATCAGATTGTCCAGAAGCTAAAGTGCCAACCCACGATTGTGATATGGCAGCAGCACCATCTAATTTGTATTTTACATCAAATGAAGTAATAGTATCTATTCCAAAGTTCCTTACTAAAATATTTAGTGATAATGTTCTATTTTGAGTGTCAATCGGTAACACATTTAGTAAGTCAAACACACCAATATCAACATTTGCTATTGTAAATTCATCGGCTCCAATGTCTGGATTAATAGTATCTCTTAAGTCACCATCCATGTCATAAGTTACACCAGATATTGGAGTGGCCGCATTATTTATTTCTGAAGAATATGAATGTAGGTTTGAATTGCTATAGAATTTTGGATCTGCAACTATAGAATTAGTGTCTAGCGCTGAAGCGGCTTTGATAGCAGAAAGACCAACACTTGTTTGAGAGCTTGTATTACCCCATTTAGTTATTAGTAGGCCATCAGTATAGTAACTATTATAATCACAACTGCCTAAACTAGAAACAGCGTTTTTGAGAGCGTAACCACTACTAGTATTACAGAATATATTATTTCTTAAATCAAGAGTAGTACTTAATCCTCCAATATTAATACTAGCAGCCAAGTTGCCTCCAGTTTTTAATAAAATGGAATTGTGAAAAACTCTACTATCTGTAATATTCATAATATTAATTCCATATACAGTACTATTTGAAGAATTTCCTCCAATTATTATGGAATTATTAATAATATCAGCATATCCACCAACTATATCTTTTCCTGCTTGTCCCACACTAATTCCATATCCATTATTATTGAAGTCTATATTAATATTATTATTCTTAATAGAATAATTTAAAATACTTAATACACGAATACCGACTGAATATAGTTGAGTGCTATTAAATGTAGTTCTTTTTATAATATTATTATCAATAATTATACTGTTATGGTTAAAAACAGATATACCACTGAAGTTAACATCATTAATAGTATTGTTAGTAATAACGTTATTATTCAACCAATTAGAAGTGTGGCCTTTAAATTCAATACCAAGGTAACCTCCAATTATTAGATTGTTTGTAATAGTATTACTGTCAATTTGTTCTCCATAAGCACGAATTCCTTTTACATCGCTTAAATTAGATATTGGAGATATTAATTTACATGAATTTATATTAATATTAGATGAAAAGCTTTCAAATTTTATTAATGTAATATCTGTTTTTAAATTGGTTTTAAAAGTTAAGTTTTCTAATGTAATGAATTTAACACTATCAAAGTTTACAATACTACCATTCGTTTCAGGATCATAAATAATCGTAACATCATCTCTATTATTAGTTACTGATTTTATTAATACTGTGTTTATTGCGTTTGCACCATTAATTTGATTTTCGAATAGTAATTGTTCGTTATAAATTCCAGGATTTACATTAATTGTTACAGGTCCACTTATTCCGCAATTAGTTAATACCCCAACTAGCTCAGTAAAATTTTGAAAGTCAGCATTTGCACCTCCTAATGTATATGTCCCATTTAATATTTCGTCACAAATATAAAAGGAGTAGGAGAGAGTATCATTAGTTAAATCTTGATCTAATGAATCATTTGGATTAAATGTCCAAGCAGTAATGTTATGACTTCCAACATTTAAACTTGTATTTCCAAGAACAATAGTATCACTCACCTGATCTAAAGTTAAATAGCCATTCCATTCATTATTATTTTGCATATTTCCATCAAGTTTCCATCCAATTTGTGCCTTTGTCAATACAGTATCAGCTTTATTAGCTATTCTTATACTAACAGGGGTAGGAGTGTTTGAAGCTCCTAAATTAGTAGGACTTTCAATACTATACAATTTAGCATCATATTGTAATGGAGCAGGGTTATTAGGATTATGTTTAATCTCAAATGAAATACAATTTGGATTTGGATATTTCCAAGTATTTTCATTAGCTGATGAGTCTGTTGCTATTAATTGATAAGATATAACTGTTCCATAAGGATAACTAGGTATTGTTCCTTTATATGTATCATTTATAGTATTAGTTAGTGCAACAGTATCGCTTATTCCTGAAACTGTATAAACCAAATTTGCCGATTTAATACCAGAAGTGTCAGTAATAGTAGAAAATATTTCATAAGGTCCAGAAAAATAAGTGGAGTCTTTAGGAAAAGGAAACGTTATTGCAATATTTGGTGGATTCAATTCAATATTTGAAACAATTACTTCAATATCATCAATTAACCAACCATAATTATTCTCAGCTCCATTATTATTTTTATCAGCAATTACAAATCGTATTTGAGCATTAGTTTTGTTTGCTAAAAGAATGCTTAAATCAAATATTTCAGGTTTCCACCAAGTGTTTTGGGGAATAGCGCTATTATTTATTGCTTTCCAATCTGTAGAATATGAAATAGAGTTGAATGTATTTCCAAGTGTACCAAATTGCCCATTTCCAAGATATGTGTTACTAGTTAATCTTGACCATGTAAGACCGCTATCTCCACTTACTTCTAAGTATCCACCATCGGCGTAGCTTAGCTTGCATATTTGATTAAATTTTAAAATAGCAAATGAATTTCCTGAAGTGCTAAATATATTTGTGGTTAAATAAGTTGTATCACCTATTGAAATTATTGATACACTATCGCTATAATTCCCATTGCATGATAATGTATTACTTCTTGCCCAACTGGATGATCCACTTGAAGTAACATTGAGTGGTATATTTTCAAAATCTTCTGTAAAAACAGTTGTTTGAGCATGTATTAAGCTCGTGATTATCATGAAAATAAATAAAAATAGATTTTTCATATTTATTATTTTTAATATTGATTAATGATTATTGCTTGTAGGTAATATAATTGAATGCAAAGATACAATACAATAATGCGTTTTGGTAAATATTATGGGCTGAAAACATACTACATGCCTACAATATAGATACTACGTAGGTGTATATAATAATATATAAAATAATGTAAAGTATTTATATTGACTGTATTATGCGTATAAGGTCTTCTTCGATGGGTATATTTAGCTTCTTTTTTAATCTCAGTCTTGTAGCTTGGGTAGCTCTAGTACTAATATTTAAGATTTTAGCTATTTCCTTTGATGAAAGGTTTATTTTAAGGTATGCACAAAATCTAATGTCGTTAGTTGTTAGATTGCTATTTTTGCTTTGAAGCTTAACGAAGAAATCAGGATGTACTTCTTCAAAATGGAATTTGAATGATTCCCATATATTGTTTGATTTTTCAATATTAGCAAGTTTAGATGATAGTTTTAATAAATGTTGTTTAAGTAATGATACGTCTTTCTCATCATTTAATATCTGAAGTATGCTTTTAATATCGTTTTTGGTTTCGGTCTGTATTGAGAGGTCAATTAGGCTCGAAACTAATTTTCTATTCTTCTTGTCGAGCTCTAAATTTAGTTGTTTAACTTCATTTTTTAATTTCTCTGCTTTTAGCTTATACCTTGATAGAGTTATTATTGCAAGAAGAATTATTAAAATTCCAAGTATAGAGGAAAAGTAAATTAATATTGTTCGAGTAATTAATTTTTGTTCTAATATTTTTTCTTTTGTTTCGTATTTCTCAAATTTATGAATATAGTTTAGCCTATTTATTTCAGCCATATAATCAACCTCTGAAATAGAGTCACTATAATTTACATATTTATCGTAATAATAGTATGCATTATTAAAATCTTTTTTACGGTAATAGACTTTTGCTAAGTTTTTATAATCTTGTAAAACATAAGATGCCAGCCCTTGATTTTTAATGCTTAGATTAATACAGTCAGTAAAATACTTAATTGCTTGATTGTAATTATTTAATGAAGAGTGAATTAATGCTTTGTTTCCAAGTATTGCAGCATTAGCTTCAGTTTTATTTAGATACTTATTTAAACTTTGAGCTTGATTATAGTAGCCAATTGCTTCACTATATTTCTTTTGTTTTCGTTTTGATTCTCCAAGATTAATTAAAGCATAAATCATATCAAGAGTGTCATTCCTTAAAACCGAAACTTGAAAATACTTATTTAAATATTTAAGAGATGCTTCAAAGTCTCCACTATCTTGAAGTGTTGTTCCTATTGCACTATAAAAAATTGCTTTATCTTCAAGAGTACCATGCTTATTTGCTATTTCTAAGCCTTCATTCAATACAATAATTGATTTACTATACTCTCTCAATTCTTCGTAAACAAGGCCTTTACCATACTTAATATTTAGTAGTTTATTATAGTTATTGTATTTGTAAGCAATTTGTTCACCTATAGAGAAATTATCCATAGCCTTAACATAGGAACCAAATTTCATATAGACAAATCCTTTAACGAAATATGGCAATGCGAGTGAGTCATTCATTTCAATATTGGCTAATCTTTCAGCTTTAATTGCATTTTCAAGGGCTAGTTGAAATGAATCTAAATCAAAATAGTAAATACTTATATTAGCATAGCTGTTTGCATTGATACTAGTGTTATTCTTTTTTGATTGAATAATAAGTGAATCAATATTATTTTGTTGTCTTGAAAATGAATTGTAAAAAGTAAAAATCAAAGAGAATAAAATTAAATATTTACATTCAATCCAAATTAATTTAGAAAGTATATTGATGATATGTGTTCTTTTATTATTCATATATTTTATAAGCTTTGAATAAATCTCATTAAATCAGTTTCTTGAGGCAATTCTAACTTCTTTTTAATTCTATACCTAGTGGTTTGCACTGTCCTATAACTGAGGTTCAATATATTTGCAATATCTTTAGTAGTAAGGTTTAGTTTAATGTATGCACATAGTTTTAGATCATTTTCAGTCAAATTGGATTTTAATTCCAACAACTTATTAAAAAATAGGGGATGTACTTGTTCAAATTGATTTTTGAATGATTCCCATTCAATATTACTATTGTTTTTGTTTGATAAACTTAGGTTTATATTATTCAAGTATTGTTTTAGTTTATCAATATCATCATCTCTTTCCAATGATGCAATAGTTGTATTAATTTCTTCATATATCTCATTTTGATTGTTCTGATGAAGAACTCTACTAATTAATTCTTGGTTTTTCTGTTCTATAGATAAGTTTAAATCTTTTGCTTCTTCCTGATGTAGTTTTGCTTTGATGCTATATCGAGAGTAGGTTAATGCAATAAGAAGAATTATTAGTAAAACAAGCAAGATTGATAGTATAAGAATAAGTGTTCTATTTCTAAGTTTCTGTGATAGGAACTTTGATTGAGCTTCACTTTCAGTAAGTTTATACTTTGTGGTAAGATTATTTATTGTACTAATCCTATCACTTTTATATAAAGAATCTCTTAAGTTAACATACTGTTTGTAAGAAGTATATGCTGAATCGTATTGGTTGCTAATTTTGTATTTTTCAACAGCATTCTTCATTTTTAGTAAATCATTACTATTTATGCTGTCCTTAGAATTTATTATTTCAGGAATATATACTGTATTAGCATTAACTCCAATTGCTAGAATTAGTAGTAATACAGAAGTATAGAATCTACTTTGTTTATATGTCTTTTTGATGAAAGTCATTTCGATAACAAAGGTAGTAAATTAAAAGAGTTGATGTTGAGATGTTAAGAATACAGTTATTATTTTAAGATTAATTAAATCTTATTTATATTTGAGGATGTATATCATATATATTTTTGCTGAATAATTGATAATACAAATAATCATTTAAAAGAATTAATTATGTATACAACAAAGTATATTGCAACAACTACTAGTACAGATTCTATTTCTGAAACAGTTAATGGAAATAAATTGGAAAAAGATATACAAGCTCAATTAGAGAAGTTTGAGAAAAAAGGAATTACATTAATGTCGATTACACCGATTATTTCTGGAACTTATGAATTAGAAACTGATAATCTTAGCGGCGGCGGTGCCGGTTATGGTTTTGGGTTTACTAGCGGGGTTATTATTGTTGGGAAGAAATAGGATATTATAAATGCAAACCATTATTTATTGTCTTTTCTATTAAGTAGTGGTTTGTATCTCAGTTTAAAAATCACCACTAACCTCAATTTCATTATAAATACTTTTATAATTAATAAGTTTAGTAGAGTTAATTTCCTGCTGCCATTCTCCAGAGTATATAATGTATGATTTGTTAACTCTTTCAGTAAGCAATTGTTTTATATAATTAATTCCTTTTGAGAAGCTTGAGTGATATGTTTGTGATGATTTTATCTCTATTGGAATAATTTTGTCTCCATCAGGAATAATAACATCTACTTCATTTCCATGATTATCACGATAAAAATATATGTCAGGATTGACGCCGTGGTTATAAAACTTCTTCACTAATTCTCCAATTACTAGGTTTTCAAAAATATTTCCTCTCAGTGGATGTGTTTCAATATGGCGGGTATTTCTAATTCCTAATAGATGCGTAGCTAAGCCTACATCATAAAAATATAGTTTAGGTGATTTTATTAGTCTTTTTGATATTTTGTCGTACCAAGGTGGTAACATGAAGATAATAAAAGAAGTCTCTAGAATTGAAAGCCAAGATTTTATTGTAGGCACAGAAACGCCTACTTCGTTCGCAAGCTGACTTGCATTAAATAATTGACCAACTCTTCCAGCACAAAGTTTCATAAATTTTTGAAATAATGTCGCATCTTTAAGGTTGATTATTTGCCTAATATCTTTTTCTACATAAGTTGAGTAATAGTTAGAATACAACCTGTATGGATTTATGTTATTACTATATATTCTCGGATAAAAGCCATTAAATAAATATTCGTTTATATCCAAATTTATATCAGAATTTGATAGTTCAGCCATGCTTAAGGGTAGTAACTTTACAATAGCTGTTCTCCCTGCTAATGATTGGTTTATCTTGCTATGAAGAAGAATTTGGTTACTACCTGTTAATATCCACATTCCATTAGTATTACTATTATCAACAATACCTTGAATATATGAAAGTAGTTTTGGCAAACGTTGTATTTCATCTAAAATAGCTCCATTAGGAAATTTATTAAGAAAAGCTCGAGGGTCTTCTTCTGCAAATTCTCTAATATCAGGGTCTTCTAATGTAACATATTCTTTATGGCTGAATATATGACGAACTAGAGTTGTTTTGCCAGATTGCCGAGGTCCAATTATGCTTACTACTGGAAAACTATTGGCTAAACTAATTAATTCACTTG
>Ga0256827_10001339_pt1 | contig 15727 bp, 15 predicted proteins | sample CV84metaG_FD_185977 | JGI IMG/M metagenome (GOLD analysis project Ga0256827, IMG submission 185977) | Hydrothermal vent microbial communities from East Pacific Rise, Pacific Ocean - CV84 | ecosystem: Environmental > Aquatic > Marine > Hydrothermal vents | place: Pacific Ocean: East Pacific Rise... | reverse complement strand
AAATTGTCAAAAATCTTGAGAGAGAGAGAGAAGCACTAAAAAATGATATAGTCATTTTAAAAAACGATAACGCTATGTTACATAAGCGTTATCTTGAGTGGGAAGATGTAAATGAGTAGTTTGATAATTACTTTAAATCGGTAATACTCTAATATTTTTACTTAGTTTCTCTGTTAGGATATTTTCGATTGCAAAAAGTGTTCCTGTATCAGCAGAGGCACAACCGTTACATGCACCTAAATATCTGATGTAGATATCTATGTTTTCACCATTCTCTTTGATATCAAGAATCTCCATATCCCCACCATCCATAATAAGCATCTGACGAATATTGTCATCAATTACTTTATTTACAGCTTTTAGTTTCTGAACAACAGTCATCTGCTCAAAATCAACAGGTCCACCCATCTTCATACTATCTGCTGTTTTTGCCATCTTCTCTTTCTCATACTCTTCAAGTAAATCAACAAGATAGATATCTTTTGCCTCATGTCCACCAGGTCTAATACATGATTTACAAAATGCTCCAGCTTTTGTATAGTCTGCTATCTGCTCAACAGTAGTCAAGTCATTTAATCTAATTACCTCTTGAAGTGTAGATAGAGATACTCTAGCACATTCACAAACGATTATCTCCTCTTCAAAACTCTCCATATCCACATTCATATACATAGATGCTGCTTTTTTGATAACATCATATGCCATTACAGAACAGTGCATTTTTTGAGGTGGAACAGATGGAACGTCAGGTGTATCTCTCATTGCCAACTCAACATCAATATTGGTAATTTTTACTGCCTCTTGTACAGTTTTATATTTACAAAGCTCTGCCATAGTATCTGAACTTGCAATTGCTGTTCCACATCCAAAACTCTTAAACTTTGACTCCATGATAACATCTGTATTTGGATTTACTACCCAATATAGACGTACAGCATCACCACAACTCTCTGCACCAAAGTCTGCAACGATAAGTCTACCACCCATCGCTTCTGCCTCTTCTGTTGTTATCTCACCCATATTTTTTGGGTTGTTCATTAAATCTGCTACTTTATTACTATACTCATCCCATATAGTACCACCTACTAAGCTATCAAATCCCATAATATTTTCCTTTTATTTTTTATGTTCTATATTTACTTGGAAACGATGGCTTTAGCCTCGCCATTTAGGGCTAAAGCCTCTGATTCCAAAATGTTCTACTAGTGTCCTGCCGTCAATCCCGAGTTGTGTCCCTCTGGTGCGTATGAGTAAGATGATGAAATCTCTCTTAGTCTCTTGACTGCTTTTTTAACTACGTTTAATGTATGGTCAAGCTCCTCTTTTGTTGTGTATCTACTTAAAGAGAAACGAATAGCTGTATGGGCTAAATCCTCATCTGCTCCAATCGCTTCCATTACAGAGTTTGCTTCTAAGTCTTCACTAGCACAAGCACTTCCTGTACTAGCTCCTATCCCCTCACGGTTTAAATCCCAAAGCATAGATTCACCCTCAATACCTCTAAAAGAGATAAGAGTGGTATTTCCTGTTCTTTTCTCTCTTGGAGTTACTACAAAGGTATCTTTTATTTTAAGTAACTCATCTTCAAAGTCATCTCTAAGCTCTCTTACATCTTCCATCTCATAATCTAGTGCATCAGTAGCCTGTTCCATAGCTTTACCCATACCAACAATTCCTGCTACATTTAGAGTACCTGAACGATGACCACCCATCTGAGCTCCTCCATGGAATAGTGGTGTAAGCTCTTTTCCTTTTTTCATATATAATGCACCAACACCTTTTGGCCCATGAAACTTATGAGCTGAAAATGTTAGATAGTCTACATTGAAACTCTGAACATCTATTGGTAGTTTTCCAATAGCTTGAACGGCATCTGTATGAAAAAGAACCTTATGTTGTTCACATATATCTCCAATCTCTTCAACAGGAAAGATAGCCCCTGTTTCGTTATTTGCCCACATTACAGATACCAATGCTGTCTTTGGTGTAATACTATCTCTAACTGATTGTGCCTCTATTATACCTTCACTATTAATAGGAAGATAGGTTACTCTACACCCCATTGACTCAATAAATCTAGCTGTTGCAATAATAGATGGATGTTCAACCTCGGAGATAATAATATGGTTTTTTCTACCTGTCAAAATATACTCAAAATAGATAGATTTTAACACCCAGTTATTACTCTCTGTTGCACATGAAGTAACAATAACAGAGTCCTCTTTTTTTGCATGGATACCAGCATATATCTTCTCCATCGCATCTCTAATAGCAGGATGTGTTTCACCTGCAAATGCATGAAGTGAGTTTGGATTACCATATTTCTCTGAGAAAAACGGGTCCATAACAGCTTTAACCTGCTCATCTACCATTGTTGTTGCATTGTTATCCAGATAAACTTTCATTAAATTCCTTTGAGTTTAAACTCGTAAATATTAAATCAGACAAACTTAGTCCTAATTAACTTTTCCCATATTACATTATGAAAGCTTAAACTATCATAAAGTGAAAAAAATTTTTGGATTATACTCCTTTGCTTATTAAAACTGTATAAAGGAGAAGCGATAATCTTTTTAGAAATTAATGGTAATATTTCAAAAATCATATATCAAAGGTAAAAACATGGAGAAAAATAGAGAGATAGATAATAGAGAATTTGAACAGACAATTACAAAAATGTTAGAGTTACTTGGAGAAGACCCCTCACGTGAAGGACTACTAAAAACCCCAAGTCGTGTAGCAAAAGCTTTGCAGTTTTTAACAGAAGGGTATCATCAAGACCCAAAAGAGATACTAAATCAAGCACTATTTACAAGCTCCAATGATGAGATGGTAGTGGTAAGAGATATAGAGTTTTACTCTATGTGTGAACATCATATGTTGCCTATTATAGGAAGGGCTCATGTGGCATATATTCCAGATGGTAAGGTGGTAGGACTCTCTAAGATTCCAAGAATAGTAAATGTTTTTGCTAGAAGGTTACAGATACAAGAGCAGATGACAGAGCAGATTGCTGATGCTATTTTGAATACTATAAATCCACAAGGGGTAGCTGTGGTTATTCACGCTAGACATATGTGTATGGAGATGAGAGGTGTACAGAAGATAAACTCTACAACCGTATCATCTGCTCTTAGAGGTCTGTTTAAAAGTGACCAACGTACACGCTCTGAATTTTATAATATTATAAATACTCCTGCTCCATCCAATTTTTAAATTTTTGGTACTAATGGTTCTAGTTTAATCTCTGTTCTACTATTATCTTTTGCATTTTCATCTTTATGGAGAGGAAACTCCTCTCCATATCCAATAGCATCTATAGTATCTGTTGGATACTCTTTTTTAATAAATTCTAAAATGGTATTAGCTCGTTTTTGAGAGAGTATTCGATTTTTACCTCTTTTACCATTTAAATTAGTATGAGAGGAGATTTTTATAAATATGTTATTGTTTACACTCTTCAAGAGAACTACTACTCTGTTTAGTGTTTGTTGATTTTTTTTAGTGTATGATTGGTTATTTTCAAAAGTAGATATATTTTTTGGAAAAACAATAGGATGATTTTTAAGAAGTGCATCTATCTTGTATTGTGCCTCTTCTATACTAATCTTCTTAACTATTTTCTCTTTATGAAATATATCTATACCCATTTTTTCAATATAGATATATATACCCAATAGAGTAAACCATGTGACAACCAAATAGATAAACATCTTTTTTTCTCTCATTTTAAGCCAATCTTATTTAATTTTATTATTTAATATTTTATCATAAATAATTTTATTTAACATAACAAAATATAAATATTTTTTTATATTATGTTGTATTTTATATTAATTTATCTTGATATCTCTTTCATAAAAATTTTTTTTTATCCTTAATTGAGTAAAAAGCTATATTGTGGTCATTAAGTTCACTTTCTTCGCATTAGCTTAAAGTTTTATTAAAAATAAATTTTAAATTTTAAGTTAAGAATATAGTAAATTTGTATAGAATTGTACTTGTAATTAACAGTGCTTTTAATCAAGTTAGTTTAAAAGCTTAAAGCAAATATACATTAATATAGAAAGGAATATGTTATGAAAATAAGTGTTATGGGTATTAACCAAGATGAACTACTTAGCGGTCAAGCTTTAGCAGAAATGGGAAACGAGGTTATTCATATTTGTAAAGACAATGCACATGTTGAAGATATGAAAAAAGGTCTCTATTCAACAAAAGAGAAAGAGATATATAATATAGCAAATAATAGCTCTATTGACTTTACAAGTAATATGGAAGAGGCATTAAATCAAAGTAATATGTGTTTTATCTCAGAGAGTGAATCTTGCGATGCAGGAGCACTTTTTCATATTTTAGCTACGGCTAAAGAGATTGGAACATATATGAACTCACACACATTTATTGTTGACCGTTCAGCACTCCCTATGAGTCGTACTCAACAGATAAAAGAGACTGTACAGCGTGAATTGGATAAACGGGCTTCAAACCTAACTTTTGAAGTTATCTCTAATCCAAACTTTTTAAGAGCTTAAATAAAAAAATCTCTTTTTGCCTAAAATCTAAAATTTTATATTATAATACTATCTAAAAAGGCAAAAAGAGAGTTCATGATTTTTAAAAAAATTATAAAATTTATCCCTGCACTAATCTATAGTGTCTTAGTGCTAGGAGTTTTTTACTGGCAATTTAATACTATATACTCCATTATTATAGAGGATTTTAAAGATGAAAAATTATTCACTCTATACACATATCTATTTATTTATCTATTTGGAGTATATATAATAACTACTGGATTAATCAATATTATCAACTATTTTATTTTAAGAAATAGACTATTTGTGCAGATAACCTCTTTTACACTACTACTCTTTTATGGGTTTTCATTCCCTGAGTTTTATCATATTATTGAATACTTTATCGGTTATCCACTATCTCAAAATGATATTATAGGTATAATTTTCTTTATACTTTTGAGTTTTGGATATAGTTTATATAGTTTAGTGGTACTATTTTTTAAAGAGTATATGCCCTTAAGTCATATTTTTATTTTTTTAACCTTAGGGGCTATATATGCCATTTATTTTATAAATAATAATGATACTCCCTATTTTACAGGAATACAGGGTATCTCTAAAATCACAAAATCTTTTTGAAAATAGGCTGTGATGTGATTTTGAAGAGCTAGTTTTTCTATCTCCTCATTACTTCTCTCAGCCTTTTTATCTGCTTTTACCATTAACATCAAGATAGGATACTTTTTTTTACCAAGTACAATAGTCTCACCAATTTTTATTTTTAATATAATATCAACCTCATTGGCATCATAACACTTCTCTAAAATACTACGGAGTAGAAAAGAGAAGCTATTTTGTTGCATTTGCAGTTCAGGCAGACTATAATCAGTCAATAGAGTCATCTTTTTATTATACTTCATCTTAAATAGTTCAATATTAGCTTCAAGTAAAATATTGATATCTGTCTTTGTATACCCCTCTAGTGTCAAATCTGTAGATATCATAGCACGAGGTTTTCGGTATAGATAGATACATATCTCCTCTTCGTTCTCGTACAGTACTGTAATAGCGTAAAAGTTATCTGTACCATATGTTAAATCAAGATGTACAGTTCTTGAACCAAAACTTTGAGGTGCATATGTAACTGCTAGTTTAAATAGTTTTTGGCTAATATCTACACCTGCTAGAAGCTCTGCACCCCGATTAAAGTATCTCACTTTTCCACTATGTGAAAAAATCAAAAAAGGACTATTGTTATTATCCAGTAGAAATTTAAAATCAGTCAATATTGTGTTCATGAATTTTCTTTCTTAATGTATTACGATTGAGTCCTAAGACCTCTGATAATCTAAGTTGTGATTTGAATTTTTTTAATCCAGCTTCAATAAGAGGCTTCTCATAGAGGCTTAGATACTCTCTATAGGCATTTTTCCCTTCAATTTTATCATAAAGATAATCAAATAGTATCTCCTCTATATCCTCTTGTGATAGAGTTTTCTTGATAAGCTCTCTATTTAGTGATATTCTAAGAGATTTAAAATTTTGAGATAGGTCAATATGTTCAACTCCTACCTCTCTTTTTGTCTCTACTTCAAGTTCATCTTTTAACTCCTCGGAAAACTCTTTTAGGAAATAGGCAACATCTTTAGGTCTCTCTCGAAGAGGTGGCATATGATATATAAAAGCAAAACGATTCTCAATAGATATAGGAGGTTTTTCATAATTAGCAATAGCAATAATACGCTTATTCTCTAAATCTAAAACTTGACTATTTGGTATCAATTCAAAATTGTAGATAATCAACTCATCACTATTTTGTAGTGTGTGTTGTAGCGTTTCAAAATCTTGACCATCTACAAGAGTAGCTGTTGGAAATAGTGAACGAACAAGTGTTCGTTTGCCAGTAAAAGGTTCTCCCCAAATAATGGTAGAGATAAACAGGGATTTACTTAGGGTTAACCCTTTTATAATACCCTGTATTTGTGCTGAGTGAGAGAAGAAATTAATTTTTTGCATCTCTAATTATAATTAATTTTTATTTAGAACGCTTTGAAGTGATTAAATTTTAATCACTTTTGGGTTGCGTTGTTACCTTTTTCTTGTTCTATCATATGTTTTTTAGCTATTTTATTAGATAAACTTGAACTTACAGGCTCTTCTAGTACTCCTGCTATTTCAACTTCTTTCTGTTTAATCCCCTCTGGAACTTCATTGGAGTAGATATTTACAGCACACTGTTTAAAGTTTGGCTCAAAAGATTTAGGGTCAAAGTCGGCAATAGTAATGTTATTTATCATCTGCTCTGCAAAGTGGAAAGGTACAAAACAGTCCCCCTCTCTTACCACTTCGGTAACTTTTACCATTAAATCCTCTACACTTCCACGAATAGAGCCTATTTTTATTCTATCTCCACTCTTTACTTTTAACTTTTTGGCATCTTTTGGATTAAGCTCTACCCACGCTTCAGGGGCTAAATCGTTAAGAAGTCCAATAGTTTTAGTTTTGGTTCTTGTGTGCCACTGCTCTACAGTTCTACCAGTATTTAGATTTAGTGGAAAGTTAGGGTTACAGCTCTCGGCTAGTGGTTGCCAATCAACAGGAAGCAGTTTTGCTTTTCCATCTTCTGTTTTACACTCAAACCCCTCTGTATAGAGCCGTTTTTTGCCTTTTGGATACTGCTCGTTACATGGCCATTGAATCCCTCCAAGCTCCTCCATCAACTCATAGCTCATTCCACTATAGTCACATAGTTGACCCCGACTTACCCTTTTTATCTCTTCAAAAATATCGGCACTTGTTTTAAAATCTTTAAATAGTAACTCATGTTTTCCCTCAAAATATTTAGAGAACTCAATAACAATATTTGCATCACTCATAGTCTTACCAAGTGGTTCAACTGCCTTTCTTGCATAGTTACATCGCCGTTCAGAGTTGGTATATGTTCCCTCTTTTTCACTCCATGTAGATGCACTAAAAATTACATCTGCCACCTCTGCTGTTTCACTCATAAAGGCATCTTGAACCACTAAAATATCAAGCTTCTTTAATGCTCTTCTTAGTTTTACTTGGTCTGGAAAGCTTACTAGTGGATTGGTAGCAGTTACCCATAGTGCTTTTATTTCTCCACGGTCAATAGCATCTATAATTTGTGGATAGGCGTAACCTCTTTTGGTTGGGATAAGTTCGGTTGGAACATTAATAATATCTGCAAAGATTGCTCTATCACTATCACTAGCAAAGTTTCTATACCCTGGTATTGAGCTAGTAAATCCAAACTCTCGTGTTCCCATAGCGTTACATTGACCTGTGATACTAAATGGAGATGCACCCTCCTTTCCAAGGTTACCTGTAATAAGTGCCAAGTTACAGATAGCCGATACAGTATCTGTTCCAATAGAGCTTTGGTTAACGCCCATTGTCCAAGCACTCATGGCTCTATTGGCTGTGGCATAGACTTTGGCAAGGTTATATAAATCTTTTACATCAATACCTGTGATATGAGCCACCTCTTGTGGTGGATAGTTAGCCATAATATTCTTTTTAAACTCTCTATATCCACTTGTTCTCTCTTTAATAAACTTCTCATCTTCCCAGCCCTGCTCAAAGATAATATAACAGAGTCCATTAAGCAGTGCTAAGTCACTTCTTGGGGCAATAGGTACAAAAATATCTGCCATATTTGCTGTTTTTGAGTGCCGTGGGTCAACCACGATAATAGTTGGTTTTTTTCCTGTTATCTTCTTGTTTTTTGCAATATGAAGCTTTAAAATTGGGTGGTTATCTGAAATATTAGCCCCTATAAGCATAATAACATCAGCATAAGAGAAGTCCTCATAACTAGATGGAGGCCCATCACTTCCAAAGGTCTGTTTATAACCCATAACTGCACTTGCCATACATAGAGTAGTATTTCCATCATAGTTATTGCTCTCAAGTCCAAGTTGAACAAACTTACCCAATGTATAGAAATCTTCTGTTAAAAACTGCCCTGTAGAGATACAAGATACAGCACCCTTTCCATATTTATTTTGAATCTCTTTGAACTTATCAGAGGTGTGTTTAAATGCCTCATCCCACTCCACAGCTTTAAGCTCTCCATCTTTACGAATCATAGGAGTAGTTACCCTATTATCAGAGTCTACCATCTCATGCTCAGTCAACCCTTTTGGGCATAGTGTCCCTCTGCTAACGGGGTGTGCAGGGTCGCCTTTGGTATATACAGGTCGCCCATCTTTAACACCAATATAGAGTCCACAACCAACACCACAATAACCACAAGTACTTCGCACCCACTCATCAGGGGTTTTAAACTTAGAGATTTTACCAAACTTGGCATCATCCCCCTTTTTATATTTATCGGTTTTTATATCTACGCCTAGAAAATCTTTTATTTTATTTAACATTGTTTGTCCCTCTTGAAATGGATACATTATATTAAAAAACTAAGAAGATGAAGTCTTTTTTTTGTATAAATAATAGGCAAATATAGCTTTGCTAAACACCTATCTTTAAGAGTATCTACTCTTATAACTTTTTTGCTAAAGTTTAACGCCTTTTCTGCTAAAGTACAAAATCTGAAATCATATAAGGTATAGTTATGGGGATTAATCAGGTTGAGGTACTCAATCAAAAACGATTCGAAAAAAAACAAGAGGTTGAGATATTTTTAAACAACCTAAATAGTATTGCTAAAAATAGAGCATTTAATTTGGATATTAAAGAGATAACCTTTGAGTTAATAGGATTAATTGATAAGTTTAGTAGAGATAGTATTAATATCTCCATTTTATCAGAGGTAAGTAGTGGAAAGAGTACATTTTTAAATGCTTTGATATTTAATAATCCCATATTAGAGTCTAAAATAGGTGAGACAACAGCCAAAATATTTAATATAAAGTATGATGAAAAGTATAGTATAGATGGAGTAGAAAAAAAGAGTATAGAGGATTTAAAAAAACATATAGTTGCAGAGAATAGTAAAAATCTAAAGGCAATTTCACAGGATAAAGGGATAGATAATATTCAATCTATTATAACTCTACCAAATGAGAATCTGAAAAAAGGAATAGAGATTTATGATACACCTGGTTTTGCTACTCTAACAGAGGATAAGATTATTAATCTTCTAAAAGAGGTTGTAAGTAAATCAGATGCTACTATTCTATTATTAGATATTTCGCAAGGAATTAAGGAGAGTGAACATCTTTTTATCAAAACAATTCTTCGTAATATTAAGACCAATAAACGCTTTATTGTATTGAATAAATATGATACTATAATTGGGGATGATGACCTAGCTTTAAAATCAGAAGATGAGATAAAAGATGAGATAGATGCACTTATTTATAATATGGAATCCACTCTACAAGGACTTCAAACAGATACTTCTCAAAATATAAAAAGCTTTCATCTCTCTGCTAAAAAAGCTTTGGTTGGAAAAGTGACAAATGATAATATTAAACTCGAAGAGAGTCGTTTTCCTATTTTTGAAGAGTTCTTTTGGAAAAGGGTAGTAGATGCAAAGAGTGAGGTATTTGAGGATAATATTGATACCTTTGATAGAGTTAAAGATAGTTTTAAAGAGCTACTAAAAAAAGAGAAAAAAAATGTAGAGCAGAAAAAAACAGAGTTAGAGCTAAAATTAGCTGTTTCATTGGAGAGTGAAAGCAGGATATTGACCTTAGAGAGAGATATGCATAGGTTAAAAAAGCTTAATGTTAGAACAAAAGAGAGTCAAAGAACTCTTGTCTCTCAAGAGCGTAGATTACGTGAAGATATTTTATATATATTAAAAGTTAATTTAGCATCAGAACTTACTACTATTAGCTTTTTCCAAAAGTTACAATTTTGGACACTGAAAAAGAGATATCAAAAGAGTATAATATCTGTTGTAAAAGATGCTCGTTCATATATAGTTCAACATATAAATAGTTTTATCTCAAATGCTACAAAAGAGAGAAGAGAAACAGACGCTATATTATGGAGTATTAATCAGAATCTAACACATCTTTTAGTTCTACCTAAACAGGATAAAAATATTAATGTAAATCAGTTATTAGATAGAGTAGTAACACGAATGGATAGCTATGTTGAGTGGAAAGCCTCGACTCTTTTTCATCTTTTAAAATATAATATTGTAACAAAAGATAGTAAGGCGTTAGAGCCATCTTATCTGGAGTTGATACGAGAGATATCAGATATCAAAAGAGCTAATAATAATGCCCTAATAAAAGGTAAATCTGAACGAGAACACTATATTGAGTTAGTAGAGAAAGAGATAGAAAAGATGAAAAAAACTATGGAGGAGAGAGGTTCATTGGAAAAAGAGATAGAGGAGCTTACTCTTTTTATTGAAGAGATTAACCTCTGGATAAATAGTTAAATACTAATGCCTTTTAAGGCATTAGCTGTTCTCTTTTACATACTCAGGAGTACAGAAGATACCACAGTGGCATTTTCCTTCATTTGGAATCTCTTCGTTTATAGCTTGTGGACATGGGCAAACTCTATTATCAACACTTTTAAATTTTCCTGACTTTTTATCATCAGCTTCAACCATAAAACATGGACAAAATCTTTTTCCATATAGCATTTTATGTCTAGCCAAACCTAACTGAACACCTTCATTTACATCATGCATAGGGTGATACTCCCACCCAAACTGTTTACAGACTTTATCTGTGAATTTCTTAGTCTTCTCTAACTCATCTAAAAACTCTTTTGAACTCATATCTAACTGTTGCATCATAGTCAACCCTTATATAGTAAAATTTTTCAATACTATAATAATATTACTAAAACTTAGTACTATTTGACTCAAACAATATAGTTTCAAAGATATGTGAGATATTATCTAACATATTTTTAGTTTTATTTAGGTCAATATTTATCTCTTCATCTTTGATATCTATACCAATATCTCTTGTCATATTGATATCAATCTTTTCTATTTTTTTATTAACTTTTTGTTCAAAATTTTTGGCTTGTTTCTCTATTCTATTCTCTAATGTTCCAAAAAAATTGTTCGTTTTATTGATATCTATAATTAGTTTATTGTCATTAAACTCTATTCCCATCTCTTGAAGAATTGTCTTTTCTCTCTTAGATACTGATATATTATGTTCGGATACATTTTTTATTGTTTTTACTTTTTTTATATCTCCTGACTTAAGCTCTTTTACTATTTCAGATATACTATCTTGGCTATTATCCTCTTGAACTACTCTATTATCATTACATGATGTAAAAAATAATAATATAGAAAATAGATATATTTTTTTTCTCATAATAATCCTTTCAAGCTCATTATAGCAATAATTCAATAAGTTTTAACTAGATGTTTATTTTTAATTAATATAGCCATAATATAATTTTTTTATATATTAATACACAATTCCTACACATTTTTAATGTAAATTTTTAGTTAAGGACAACTCATCTGTTGTTAAAAAGTACTATTAAGGTGCAATTTTAAGGAACTTTATACAATGAGAAAAATCAAGAATATTTTTCTTGCATTAGCCGTGACCCCTCTAATTTTTGTGGGTTGTATGCAAGAAAAGGTATCACGAATTATCCCATCGAAGTCAACGGATAATTATACACACACTATTCTAACTCAAACTAAAAAGAGTTTAGAGACAAATCAAACTTCAGATGAGATAATCTCTAGTAGTGAACTCAATAAGTTAGTTGAACTAGTCAAAAATAAGATTGCTATAGAAGAGAAGAGAGATTCTATAGAAATAACTCCGATTAAGACAGCGAACATAGAGACAACTTCTACAACAGAACCATATAAATCTACCTCAATTCAAACACCCACTTACAACATAACTTATGAAACACAAGATGATACTCTTCAAAAAGATAGTAGTGCAGAGTTAACAGAGCTAATGAGTCTTGTATCTAGTAGTCTTGATGATGATATAAAAGGTGTTGATGGAATTTATACTACTCCGATTGTTATTAATGAAGATATTCAAAAGAAGAATCATATTGCAGAAGCAAAAAAAGTAATAGAAATTAAAAAAGTAAAAAAGATAGTAGAGGATAAGTTTAAGGAAGAGAATGAGATTATCTCTACTGCTATTGCTTTTTTGGATACTAAATATATTTGGGCTGCAAATGGTCCTGATGCATTTGATTGTTCTGGATTTACTAAGTATGTATATAAAGAGCATGGACTTACTATACCTAGATACTCAGGAAATCAAGCCAAATTTGGTAAAACGGTTGCATATAATGAGCTTCAAGTTGGAGATTTAGTATTTTTTGATACAGAGAAGAGATACAAGAGAAAAGTAAATCATGTGGGTATTTATATGGGAGATAATAAATTTATCCATGCAAGTTCAGCTAAGAAAAAAGTGATAATTACATCTTTTAAGAAAAAACGTTTCTATAAGAGAAGATTTTTGTGGGGACAGAGAATTCTTAAACATAACTCTACCTACGCTTCACTTTAAAAGTTTTTTAACAGTTTAGACTATTTTTGCTCCTCTTTCCATATTCTATGAATAGTTCTAAACTCCTCTTTAATCTCCATAAAAGCATCTACCAAGATAGGATTAAATGCTGTTCCTCGTCCATCAAGTATAATTGACTCTACTTTGTCATAATCGTAACCCTCTTTATATGAGCGTTTTGAGACTAATGCATCATATACGTCACCTATAGACATTAACTGTGCCTCTAATGGTATTTTATCCCCTTTTAATCCTAAAGGATATCCTTTTCCATCCCATCTCTCATGATGATAATATGCGATATTATATGCCATCTCCAAAAAGATATTTTTGTCATAAAATTTCATAGCTTTTTCAATAACTGCTTTGGCCAAAATAGGATGCTCTTTCATAACTTTATACTCCTCTGCCGTATACTTCCCCTCTTTTTTGAGAATAGCATCAGGAATTCCTATTTTTCCTATATCATGAAGAGGAGCTGCCTCATATAGATATAAAATATAGTTTTGGTTTAAAATATTTTGATATTGATTGGTTCGATATAGATGCTCTGCTAACGCTTTGACATAGTTTTTTGTACGCTGAATATGCTCTCCTGTCTCACCATCTCTTAGTGCTACAACTAAAGATATACTCTCCACGGTTGCTGAGTGGGACTCTCTTAACTCATAATAAAATCTCTTTTTTTCTCGTATATTAATCATTATAAATATAAAAATAATTAGAGATAGATATACTAAAAATGGTAGTAAAAAATAACCAATAGATACATATACACCATGTATATAGAAGATTATAAGATATGAGAATAGAACTACTAATAGAGTAATTATAACTCCTATAACCTCTTTATATTGACGTTTTGCTGTAAAATATATTAGTAAACAGCTAAATAAAAAAGATAGTAATATATTTATTTTTTGGTAAATTTTGGGTTGAACAAGAAGAACTTCATCTAAAAGATTCTCTATAAATGTAGCTTGGATTTCCATATTAGATATTTTTATATCTTCAGATATAGGATATATATTGTTTGAACCAATAATAGATAATCCTATCAATACTATTTTCCCTTTAAAAATATTACTATCAACTTTTCCTTGTAAAACATCAATCGCAGATACTGTTTTGGGCAAACTACGATGAAAATTTAGTAGTACTTCCATATCATCACTCATCTTAATGGAGTGATTTAATAGTTGTAATCTATTATTCTCATCTATTGCTATATCTTTATCTAAACTCAAAAGAGTGGCTAAAGCAAAAGATGGAATAACTACACCATTATGATTCATAAAAAAAGAGACCCTTCGTAAAAAAGCATCCTCATCAGATTTTAAATTTATAAATCCAAAATTTTTAACACTCTTTTGTAGCATCTTATGATTACATAAAATTGAGGGTTTATCTTCTAGTTTATTGTTTAAATATTGAAATCTTAGATTTACAAAAAGTGTCTTTTCGCAACTTGACATATTCTCTTTGTTGTGAAGATAGACAGATAGTGTTGCATTTGATTGACGAACAGCATCAATAAGTAGTTTGTCATAATCTCTATTATTTGTAGATAATCCATCCCAAGGCATACTCATACTCTCTGTATTTGAGTAGTACCTTTTTATTGTTGCAGGAGAGGTTCTATCTAGCTCGGGAAATACTATATTAATAGCAACTGTAGCTGGATTCATAGTATATATTTTATAAATTAATTGAGCATCAATATTTCTTGACCAAGGCCATTGACCAATAGCTTGTAGACTCTTCTCATCAATATTAACAATTATTGTATTATGTGAACTATTATCATCTTGAGTAGAGTTGTCAAATAAAACTCTACTGATATCATAAAATTTATAATCTATGGTTTTTATAATCTCACTATTATAAAAAGAGTAGTGTATTAGAAGTGAAAAAACAATAGCACCAATATATTTAAAATATCTTACTTTTTTATTTAATAAAAACTTCCACATTCCTGTTTATAGGCTCTTTCGTATTATCTGGTGTTTGGACTAATAGCTTCTCTTCTCCATAACCTTTTATAGTTAATATAGAGATATTTATACCTTCTTTTACTATCAACTCTTGAACTATCTTTGCTCTTTCTAAAGAAATTTTTATATTCTTTGTCGCATCTCCTGTTGTATCTGTATGCCCTATGATATCTACAACACAAGGCATTCTCTTTTTTATTGTCTTGATAACTAACATCATTTTCTCTTTAGATTGACTACTTAAAGCTGTATTAGATTCATTTAAATACAAAATAATTTTTTTTGCTTTTGGAGGTTCTGCTTTAAGAACATCTCCAAATCTTCTATTCATCTCCTCATCTGACATCATTCTTACCTCACTAGGCTTCTCCCCTTTTCTCAAAGAGACAGTAGCTCCAACCTTATCTAGCTTGGCTTTATACTTACCTACTTTAATAGAGACAGCATTTTGAATCCTCCCATTATCAGCTAATACAACCATACTTGTACTCTTGTCATCTATCAAAGTATAAAAGAGCATAAGAATAATAATGGTAGATGTAACATCAATAAAACAGAAAAACCACCTCAAACAGTTAAACCTCAACCATAAATTTTGTGCCACGTATTCCTATAATTCCCTCAGGAATATGAAATTTAACTGATTCAGGAGCTAGTTTACCAACATCTCCTGAGGAGAAAGAGGCTTTACCTTTTATTAAACTTATATCTACATCAAACTCTTTTTTTACAGGATTAACAATAA
>Ga0256827_10001338_pt1 | contig 15730 bp, 14 predicted proteins | sample CV84metaG_FD_185977 | JGI IMG/M metagenome (GOLD analysis project Ga0256827, IMG submission 185977) | Hydrothermal vent microbial communities from East Pacific Rise, Pacific Ocean - CV84 | ecosystem: Environmental > Aquatic > Marine > Hydrothermal vents | place: Pacific Ocean: East Pacific Rise... | reverse complement strand
GCTTTTTTTACACCGCCTCGAAGCGCTTCGATACAGGCATCGACTTTGGGAACCATTCCCCCCTGTATGGTGCCGTCTTCCTTCAGAGCTTCCGTCTGCTCAATACTCAAATTGGTAATCAGGTCCATCTCTTTGTTTAACACACCCGGTGTGTCTGTCAGAAAAAGAATTTTACGGGCATTGAGTGCAACAGAAATTCTGCTTGCAGCCAAGTCTGCATTGATATTGAAACCAGGATGCCCCAAAATATTACTTCCAGCAATCGGGGCAATAACAGGAACCGCACCATCTTCAAGAATATTCTCTACCAGTTCAGGATCAACATCTTCAATCAACCCGGTATAGCCAAAATTTTCAAAATCTTTAGGCATCCCTTTGAGAAAGCCGCCATCTTTCCCGGAGATCCCTACCGCTTTTGCACCATGGTTGTCCAAAAGGGAAACAATTTCCTTATTGATCTCTCCGGAGAGAACCATTTCTACAATCCGCATTACCTCTTTTGTCGTTACCCTCTGTCCGTCTATAAAAGTAGTATCTACCCCCAGGTCAGCCAAAAGTTGTGTAATACTTTTTCCCCCGCCATGTACAATGATAGGTTTCATTCCTACCAGATGCAGCAGCACAATATCCTGGGCAAACTGTTCTTTGAGTTCTGCACTTGTCTGTGCCGCACCGCCGTACTTGACAACGATCTTTTCATTTGCAAATTTTTTAATGAAAGGAAGGGCATCCAGCAGTGTTTTGACAACATCAATTTTATTTTTCACGTCCATATCCTTTGATATACTCTTCTATTTTTAGAAAAATGGCATTATTAATGTCTAATTCTAACTTCATTTTTGACAGCGGCAACTTAAATCCTTCCATTTTTACTGCATCCTTCTGTGTCACCAACAGGCTTTGGGCATGATACTCCTGCATCAAACGGGCAAGTACCGCTTCATCAAAATAGGCATGGTCAGGCAAATACACTTTTTGTACTACCCCTTTGGGCAAAAAAGGTTCAAGCCGTTCAGGATTGGAGATGGCTGTAACCAGCAGCATCCGGTCACAAAGCTTTTCAAATCGCACCTGTCGGTTAAAATCTTTTCCCTCTTTGACAAGGATGTCTGCCGCATATTTGCTAAAAACAAATTCACGATAAGGCCCTGCCGGAAAAGGCAAAAAATTTTCTATCGTTTGCGGTTCAAGCAAAATCTCAAACTTCTCTATCTCTACACGGTTGAACCCGTCATCAAGAATGATCAGCGCCGCCCCCTGCTCTTTTGCCAGGGCAATAGCCTTGTGGCGGTCTTCGGAGACAATCACAGATGCTTTTGGGAGAGAGAGGGCCATCAGCATCGCTTCATCCCCACTCTCTTCTACGGAAACCCGTACGTCCCCGTTTCGACTGACTTCTACAAGGCCGCGGCTCTGTCTGCCGTATCCGCGTGAGATCACTGCAACAGTATCATAACGGGATGCAAGTGCTATGGTAAAAGGGGTTTTCCCGCTTCCACCGACAATAAGATTGCCAATACTGACGATAGGCAGTCCAAAATCTTTTTTACGGCGCAATACTCTTCGAAAAAGCATCCAGGTACCATAAAGCAGAGAGAATGGCAAAAGCAGCAGAATAGCCGGATAATGATACCACCTTGGATGGAAAAGCATCTGCTCATACCCCTGTGTCACTGACACTGTTTCGCACCCAGTTTTAAAATTTCATCACAGGTAAATCCGGCTTCTTTCCGTGCATCTACGTTGATATGCGGGCGGTGTTTACTCAAGAGTTTATAGCGTTCAAGTATTTCAAAGTAGACAGACGCATGCAACCCCTCTTTGAGACAAAGATACTTGAACCATTTGTCCCCTTTATGCACATGCTCAATCTCCTCTTCAAGAATTACTTCCAGCGCATCAATCAATGCCTTTACCTGAGGTTTTTTACGTTTATTGTCGAGTTTTTTCATAATTTGAGGATTGACATCCAATCCGGAAGCTTCATAATAACGTGGAATAATTGCCATACGGTCAAGAACAGAACCGGAGGTATGTTCCGCCGCATCAAACAACCCGCTGTGAACAGGGAAATCCCCATAAGAGTACCCTGTCTTTTCCAGCAGTTCATTCAGCATGTTGTAATGGCGTATCTCATCATGTGCTACTTCCAGCCAATCTATTTTATATGCAGTAGGCATCTCAGGAAAACGGTAGACAGCATCCAATGCAAGGTCTATGGCAGAGTATTCAATATGCGTAATCGCATGAATAAGCGTTCCCAAACCTTCTTTTGTATCAAAATCTTTTCTTGCAGGCAGTTCTCTGGGATTGACAATGCGACATTTGGAGGCATACGACGGAGTTTCAAATACTCGGGGAAGAAAATCGACATCCTTCACATCATTTTTGGTACAATACGCCAGACATTGAAGCGTCAACTCCTCTTTCACGGCGATCTCATTACTGCTGATAGCTTGTTCCAGGAGTTCATAGATATTCATAAGGAGATTATAACCGATGGAGATTAAAATACAACCTATGGGAGTTTACCAAACGAACTGCTATATTGTTACAGTAGAAGGGAAAGACTTCATTATAGACCCAGGAGTAGATGCAACACAATGGGTACTCAACCATGTCAGCAATCCCGTAGCCATCCTCAATACCCACGGCCACTTCGACCATGTCTGGTGCAATGCAGAGATTAAAGAAAAACTGCATGTTCCCATCTATTGTCCCAAAGAAGATGTTTTCATGCTGACGGAGGATCCTTTGGGACAGGGCACACCCAAAAGTGTGCCAGATTACGAAGTTACCGGTGATGCGCTGCTTGAGATCGCAGGCATTCAGGTACAATACCGCCACTTCCCCGGACATACCCCCGGCTGTTCCATCATCGAAATAGGAGACGTATGGTTCAGCGGTGATTTTCTCTTTCAGCAATCCATCGGACGATGGGATTTTCCGGCATCCAGCGGGGAAGATATGATCAAAAGTCTGGAGAAAGCGATGAAGATCGAAGGGAACTACACTATCTACCCCGGTCACGGCATGAGCACCACACTCAAAGCCGAACAGAGGGTCATCCCTTATTGGATTGAGCAAGTTAAGCGTACATTGTAAGTCGTATTGTCCTCAATACGAGATCGATTTTTACAGAACAACCTCGGCATATCCAATGTCAAGTTTTGTCACTTTCCTGCATAAAGGGGCAGCAATAGGTACCCTTGGGTATCACACACTACCGTACATAATCATCCTCGAGCAATGATTTACGTACTTTCGGATCAAGCAGTGTTTCACCACGAAGCATACGGCGGTACATCTCTTCGAAGCCGATCGATCCGCGTTTGCGTTTTTCCCTCGCACCAAACCCGTACCCCATCACCGTTTTCTCTTTTATACCATACCAGGCACGACGTGCATCGATCCAGCGATGGGTGTCAAGCGTATGGATCCAGAGGCGTATCTGTGCTCTGTTTGGCTGTTCCCTAAGCCACAGCACCATGCATCCCGGATCGTTGAAAAAATGGGTCTCACCTTCCGTATCAACCGCCTGGGCGCTGTTGTCATAGGAGCGGATCAGCATTTTACAGACAACATCATTGGTCTGCGTAAGTACAAATGCCAGCGGTTTCCGGTCATAATTCCCCTGAACGACAGAGACGGGATCATGCTTTTGAAACATAAAATAGAGCAGTATTCCAACAATGAGCACCCCAAGGAAAAGTGAAAAGATATTTGCAATTCTCTGATATCTCATTTTTTTCTCCTCTCACATCGGCATAACCATACCGGTACTTACCTCTTCAGGAAGCAGCGTACCGTTACGGATCACATACGATACCACATATACCGTACACAACAGGACAAACAGAGACAACAGCCAGGATGAGATACGTTTGAGAAGCGAAACTTTCTCCCGCATCATGATCTCGGCTACAAGTGCCGCGATACCCAGAAAGAGCCCTCCGGCAAGCAGCCCCCACACGGCATACCCCACATACCAGTAGTCTCTCTGGAACATACAGAACGGGCAGTGGTGTCCGGGAAGTTCATAGATATAGGTACCAAAAAAGTAGAGCACACTGTAGTAAGCGATAACGGCAAACAGCATCAGGGCTGCAAAGTGCCGCAGAGGCTTCCGGGCGGCATGAGAAAAGAGTGCAAAGAACCATACCAGATAAAAAAGCACAACCATTGGTATTTTCTCCAACCCGAACGGCAGCGGGTTCATCCCCTCAAGCAACCCGTAAAGCGTCGCACAGCAGTTAAGCACAGCGTGAATGTCAAGTGCATTGAAAAAACGCAGTGTCAACCAGAGCTCTACCGAAATAAGCACAAAAAGCAGTACGAACAGACGGTACTTCAGACGTGACCACCGGTAGTTCCCGCCGGCAAGATCATACTGATTGACCACCAGCCACAGCACCAGCATAAAAAGTACGGCAATCTTCAAATAGAGGAGATGCATCCCGGACGGATCAAAAGAGATCACACCGGCAGCACACATGGCACCGGGAACAATCGCACTCAGTTTATCAAGAGTAAAGATAAAGTAGGGAAACAGCAGCAGTTTCAGAACAAAAACGAAAACAGCAACGCTCATCAGCAGATAGGCACGCCGTTCCAGACGGAACTGCAACGCGGTATAACTGGAAAAATCCCAATACCGCAGCAGCGCTACTGCCGCAGGCATTGCAAAAAAAAGTACTATCCACACAACCGTTTCCGAAAGGGCATAGACAAAGATATTGCGGTCCAGAAAGATCGGGTTCACGATACGATCTCCCCCTGTTCCATACGCAGAACCCTGCTGGCAAACGGCAGGGAGAGAAAACGGGGATCGTGGGTTGCAATGATGACCGTTTTTCCCATATTGTGCAGTTTTTCAAAAAGCACAATCAGCGCTTCTGCATTGGCACGGTCAAGATTGGCAGTCGGTTCATCACACAGAATGATCTCAGGATCGGATGCAAGAGCACGTGCAATCGCTACCCGTTGCTTCTCACCGCCGGAAAGGGTTGCCGCAGTCGAATCTGCTTTATGTGAAATATTGGCAAGAGCCATCGCCTGACGGACACGCTGCCGCTGTTCGGCAAATCCCATATCGGCAGCAGTCAACGGCACAGCAACATTCTGAGATACGCTCAAATGGTCGATCAGGTGATAGTGCTGGAACACCATCCCCACATGACGGCCGCGAAATATAGAAAGAAACCGGTCAGAAAGCTTGTTAACCGGCTCTCCGCCCACCAAGATCCTCCCACTGTCTGGACGGTCGATACCGGCAATAAGATTAAGCAGTGTCGTCTTACCGCTTCCGCTGATCCCTTGCAGCACCACACACTCTCCCCGCTTGACATTCAGGCAAAGATTTTGAAGCACATAAAGCCTTCCTCCGCCTTCCGCAAAAAAACGCTCCAGATCTTGGATCTCTATCAGGTACTGACTCATCGCATTGCCTTGACTGGATCGGATGCAGCGATCTTCCAGACCGGGAACAGCACAGAAGCACTGAACGGAAGGGCATACAGCAGAAACACCGAAGCAAGTACAAAAAAATCGATATGGGGTGTGAACTGATATGCAGCGGGAAGGTTCCACGCTCCGAGAAAAACAGAAGCAAGTCCGGGTGCACCGGCGGTAAATACATACAGATATGCCAGCGCAACACCGGTAACATACCCCACCAGAATAAGCATTACCGTTTCGGCAGACTTCAACATCAACACATTGCCGATACTCCACCCTGTCGCCCGTAAAATCCCGATCATCCGCATCTCCGATGTATACACTTGGGCATAACGCTGATAGAGGATCATCCCGAACGGTATCAGCATCATCACCAGCATCCCGATAAAAAATGAACCGCTGAAATTAAACATCTCTTCATACACTTTACGACTCTCCTTTTTATCAACGATCCGGAGTCCATGCGCCAGAGATGCCACTTTGACCTTGATCAGCTCCCACTCGATCTCATTGGGGGCATTAAATGAGAAATCACTCACCTCCGAACGTTTCATTCCAAAAATTCTGCGGGCATTCTCAATCCGTGTCAAAACCATATCCGATGAAAAGAGTGCACTGTTTTCAGGCAGAACGGCATACTGTTTTAACCTGATACGTTTTCCACGCGGAGAGACAAAGTAAAGCTGCTTTTCACCTCTATGCTCCCTCATCCATGCTGCAACCGAACGACCGACGATCATCGCATGCCGGTCGGAGAGAAAATGGTTCAGATCTGTTTTGCCAATGATCTCTTCAAGAATACGATGGCTCTGTTCATCCAGAAAATCAACCCCCATCACCAAAATACTGCGCTGCATTCCCTCCAGAAAGTAGCGCCCATATACACGCGGGGTGATCTTGGTCGTTCCGGCAATCTCGACAATACCGTCACCAAGGGTTGCCGGCAGTGTCTTCTGATGGTCAGCTACCACTTTCTGCACCACAAAATCCGGTTCCGCATCCAGTGCTTCAAGCAGAGTATACCGCAGTGATGCCGTCAGAAAGATCACAGAAGAGATAATAAACACCAGCAGGATGGAAAGCAGCAGAATCCCCCGGTATCGGGAGAGTTCCGCACCAAGGTTGTCTATAGCGAAAAGTACTATTTTCCTATGGGTCATGATGATTCCTGTAGACAAATCCCAAACGGTCTGCCGCCGGAAACTCAGGGTAAGGGGTATAACACGCTTTCCGGTATCGGCGGAACCGCGGCTCATGCCATGCCACCCGCCATACCGGAGAAGCAATTCCTGTCAGACGTACAACGGCAGATACACGGTCTGTTTTACTACGCTCAAACCAGAAATAGTCCGACAGCGATACCGCTCCAAGCAGCAGTGAAAAAAACAAAAGTATAGCAACATTCCGTTTCACGATACTCCTTAGCGTCTGCTCAGCATTTCAACCCTGATCTCATCAAAACGGACGATCTTCCTACCATGATGATCGGACTTGAACGTCTCTGCATCTTTCTGTTGTGCAAAAGGGATCAGCTCTTCTCCCATCGGACCGCTGATATCCGAACCTGTTACATACCAGGCTGTTGCAGCATCAATTGGTGTCAGCCTGTAAAAATCCTGCACAACCATACTTTCGATACGCTTCCGGTCGTAGCGGTATTTTTTTTCAAGCAGATAGTACTTCATCATATCTTTGATACCGTCAAAATAATAGCGTTTTTTTCCTATGGTCATCATGGAAGCCCATAGGGGGTATTTGTAAGGGTACATTCCGCAAACCGGACACTTATGGTCTCGGGGAATCGGCTTCAGCGCAGGCAGCGTACTATGCTTTTCTGCCGTTTGTTTCTGCAGATAGTACAACAAGGCAGCGGTATACCGCGCATCAAGGTCATGGCAGATACCGTTTTGAAGCTTCTGCTTCAGTACCTCTTCGGATTGCTGAAGATTAAGCTTTACGATTTTCCCATTTTCACAAAGAGAGTGGGCGATCTTCTCTCCCATTCGTAACATTTTCGCCTCCTGGGAAGGAGAGAAGCTTGAACCATATAACATTCCAATACCTGCCAGCACTCCCAGCCATACTATCTTCAAGCCGATCCCTTCTATACAGTTCCTACTGTATCTCAACAGCAGAGACATTTTCCATCCCCTCTACCGTAAAGGCGTTCTCAGGCAGCAGTACGCCGCCAACAGGTTTTTTGCCATCATCGACAAGCTCCTGGTTTGTTTTGCCTTTGTTACTTCCCACCTTGATCTCAAAGTCTGGTGACTGCTCCTGTGTCGCATAGAGTTTTAGAGCTGTTTCACCCTCTATCTTATAAAGAATATTAAACGTATTGTACTGCCGTTTTTGATAGTTTTTGTAGTCAATATCACGTACCCGCAATCCAAACTTTACTTTTGTCTGTACACTCTCTCCCGGAAGATCACCAAAAACAATATTACCTTTGATAGTCGTATTGGCACCATGGTTAGTTGTACCAAGGTAATACAGCATATTGGTAACATTGTTGTAATATCCGCCTTCTACCACATTCGGTCCTACATATTCAGGAATACGAATACCAATCTGCATCCCTTCAATACGGGCATTTTTGATAGTGGTTTTACGCAGCTTTGTCTGGGTACCGATCCCTGTATATTTTGGATGATGAATATCGCCAATAAGGGTCACGTCTTCCAAAACAATATTACTCGGATACCACCAGGAGATCCATTCAGCAGCATCAGGATTCTCTTTTGAATGGGAAAGTGCTCCGTTCGCATATGCCAGCAGTCCCTTGATCGTTTCGGTTGTTCCCTGGCGTGTTCCACTGAGAATACCAAATACCCCACCGGAGTTGCCATAGGCAATATTGCCGACAAAACTCTTCAACGGTACTTTGCCGTATGGCAGCTCTAAATTCTTTTCAGGCGTAATCACCCCTGTTACACTATCGATCGTCACACGGGTAAAAGCAAATGCCGAGTTACTGGAGCCATTGACAATATTGTCTACGACATCGACATTGGGCCCCAGCAGCCAGAAGCCGTTACCACCAAATCCCCAGTCATCCTCATTACGTCTTGCTTTCCACCCTTTAACACTGCTTCGTCCGTAGCCGCGTGTCTGAATTGCCATATTGCCAATGAACTTTCCGTTCTCGTCACCCGCTTCGGTAATGAATGCCGCGCCGTACACACCGTAGGCGATATTCTCTCTCATGGCCACATTACTGGAGTGGTTCACATATCCCCATCCCGGAGAACCGAGCACAACACAGTCGTTGATGCGCCCCAGTTTACCGTCAATACCCGCACGGTGGAAGTGTACCGGATAACGTGCTGCCTGGTTTGTTCCGATATGGGTCGCTTCAGCATCAATATCTTCTGAAGTGAACTTTGTTTCATTTAGGACATATTTTTTATTGGTACGTCCGAGATCTTCAAACTGGACACTGTTGATATTGACATTATTATTATGCATAAAGAGTACATGGCCCCTATGTTCTACATTATCAGGATCATTTTTATCTCCTCTGCCTGAGATCGAAGCAGGATCGGTCTTGATAACAATATTACGTGTGATATTGGCCATATGCACTTTCAGTTCCAAATTTTCAATGGTTGTATCCGGTACAAAATGATCAAAATCAAGGGCTTTATCAAGTGTCACTTCACCCTCTTCAATCGCTGTAATTGTTCTGTGTTCACTCTCGGTTCCTGCTTCAGATGTACCAAGGATCACCACTTCATCTCCTGCACGCCACCCTTCAGGCTCTTCCTCGAAAGCAACAGTAACACTCCCTCTTGCAACCCCTTTTCCGGAAATCTCTACATAGGGTGTTTTATATGCACCATGGGTAAAAAAGAGACCGTTTGTCAGGATTCCCTGACCAATTCTGAGCGGATCATAATCTATACTTTGCGTATCATTGGTGATCATCCCCTCATCCTGATAGTCATGGATCATGATCGTTGCTGTTTTATTCATATCAACCGGTATACCGGGTTCCCCTATCCGAAGGATACTTCCACTCTCCGTTACCATTGTATCAACAATAAGACGGGTATTTTTATGCGGATTAAATGCCAGTTCTCCTTTGAGCTCAATTGTACGTACTTTCGTCGTCAACTCATTATTGATAGTGATTTTATGATAAGGGTTAATCCGAACACGGGCACCATCTTCTGGAATCCTGCCGTCTTTCCATGTCGCCGTATCGTTCCAGGCACCACTGTCTACGGTCTCATTGGTGATTCCCCGGTCGACCAGGCTGTTCACCAGGTGGTACTCTTGCACCATGCGTGCCATACGCACCTGTTCATTCTGCACTTTTCCTGCTTCAGTATTTTGTACCTCTTCTTCCGTAAATTTTAGTATAGAGAGTCCGCTGTCAAGACCGGCAGCATACACATAACCATTCTTCAGTCTTACTTCACGTACTTTATAGATACCAGGATAGTTCTCAGCCTTAACAGGATGGGTCGGATCACTGATATCAATGATCGTAATACCATGTTTAAAGTCTGCAATAAATACATACTTTCCACTGATACTCACATTCAATGCCCTGCCGCCTGTCAATAAATGTGCCTTTTCAACCGGATGGGTTTTATCATGAACATCGATAATAACCAATCCCGCTCCTTGATCCGCAACATAAAGGAAGTCATTATGATATACTATCCCTCTTGCCTTTTCATGAGTAGCGATCTCTGCTTTTTTAACAGGCTTGGATGGATCAGAAACATCAAAGACAAGTACCCCTTTATTGGCATTGGCAACATAGACATAGTCCCCAGATGCCGTAACATCAATGGCTTTCCCAGTATTGATCCTGGCCACTTTCACAGGATGGGCAGGATCATTGACGTTTACGACAACCAAACCGTTCTTTCGATCAGCAAGATAGGCATATCCCTTATGGATCACAAGGTCTTTCAATCGCCCTGCCGTATCATAGCGCCCTATCAGTACCGGATGGGCAGGATCACTTATATCCAGAATCACCAAACCAACCTTATCATAGGCCAGATAAGCAATATCGCCTTCCACAACAATGTTGTAGACTCTGCCGGAACCATAACGATATTCGGCCACAGTTTTGGGCAATTGACTGCTCGTGATATCAAGAATCTCTATACCTTTCGTATCAAGTGCCATATAGGCATATTGTCCAGAGAGATCAAAACCCCTAAGCCTGCCTTCTGAAACATACCCTCCTTCTTTTTCTAAAGTAATGACTCCTGCATGAGCCGATAAAACCAAGGCTCCCATTAAACCAACTATACCACCACACAAATGTTTGAATGTCATTTTTTCTTCCCCCTTTTTAAATGATCTGCAATTACAGATCATATCATGATACTATTACCTGAACATAACCTGACAAGAGAGGAGAAAAGACAGAGAAAGTTGTCAATCGCCATAACAAGAATGTACAGCGATAATACTTCTGAATACACGTATGGTTTCAAAAGGCAACCTGGCAATCTCATATGAGACCCATGGCTTTCCGTCCCTGCTTCACAACAGGTTTGGCGAGATAATGCATTATTATTCCATAATTATTCTTTAAAAGAATTTCACTATTCGGTTGTTTTTAGATTTTAGACATATTGATGTACAATTCGTCTGTTTTCACAGAAAAACACTATTTTATACAAACGAAGGATACAAAAATGAAAAAACTGATTATCATCTCTGCACTTACAGCAGTAACACTCTTTGCAGAAGGCTTGACAGATATTGCTAAACAGGCTGCTGTAGCACAGGCAAAAAGTGAAGCAACCAAAACAGTCAATCATGAAATAGATAAAATTGCCGGCACAACAGTAAAGAAAAGCGAACTTAAAACAGAGAAAAAAGAAGAAGTAAAAAAAGGTGAAGCTGCTGAAAAAACAGGAAAAAACGATATGACTTCCTCTTTGAAAGAACAAGCAATCGATGTAGCTGCCGATCAGGCACATGTAAAAACAGGTGTAGAGAAAGGCCTTGCAAAAGAGGCAATAAAATCAGTGGTAAAATAAGCAACGCTTCCAAACAATATATGTCTAGAATGTACTTCTGGACATCTTTAGGGGAGCTCTACTTTTATTTAGAAAATATTTTCCCTGCAGGGTATTCGCATCATAAATGATTAATAAGAGAATTTATAGCCTCTACGTCTAACCGTATGGATCACCTGAAAACCGAGAATACTTTTTAAACGCTTTCGAATTTGATTGATCGCCACTTCAACTGTATTGTCACTGACATACTCAGGCTCTTCCCAGAGTGCATTGATGATCTCATCTTTAGAGAAAACCCTCTGCTTACGCAGTGCCAGGTAAGCCAGAATATCAAAGGTCTTTCCATTCAGGGAAACGATCTTCTCATCATATTCTATTTTTTTATTGGAAATATCAATCACCAGTTTACCGATATCTACCGTCGTTCCAAAGAGATGTCTCATATTTGCAAGTACTCTTGCCGCAATAAGATCGGGATGTTCACAATGATTGTAAATCACATCATCCACTCCCAGAGAGAAAAAAGCTTCTTGCTGACGGTAATCATTGGTCAATATCATGATCTTTGTTTCGCTCTTCTTCTTTTTCACTTCATTCACATAACGTTCAAGAGAAAACTTTACCCCTTCATCCACAATAATTACCAATTCATAATGTCTAAAATCAGTAAAGTTTGTTGCATCATACAGGTCTTTGGCATTATCTACAATACAAATAAAATATTTGTCTAATTCTTTTTCAAGCTCTTTGACATATTCGTCATCAAAACCTACAGTTAATATTCTCATCTTTTATTACGGTCCAATCGTCATTAAAAAAAACCCATAAAACCTTAAATTTTATCGGCTTTTCTTCATTTATTTATGTATTTATAACAAAAAGTACCTTATTTAAAAATAAAATGGGTATTTTAGCCAGAAAAGCCGTCAAGAAAAGCTAAAGAAGCATTTTCAGATCATTCAAGTCAAAAAGAAGCAGGGAAGCATTTTTCATCTGTAAAAGTTCATTGGAAAAGCCATTTTTCGAAAAGAGAACATACATATCTACAGCGATCCCGGACTTCTCCGCTTTGGCTTTCAGTTTGGAAAGCTCATTCTTGCATATTTTACGTTCTTTATATTTGCATTCTCCCAAAATTACTTTCTTATCGGAAGTAACGGCAAGCAGGTCAAATTCACTATGCTGATCCCAATAGCTTCCGTTGCTTAACAGCGGGGTTGTCTTGCCGTAATAGTGCCACAGCATATCGTTACATAACTGTTCATAGACCAGAGAACGCAAACGTTCATAATGGTTTTTGAAATTTTCCAGAAATGCATCGCTCTCACCCCGCATCAACCCTTCACGGTACTCAGTAACAAATCCAAACCAGAAACGCATAAACGGCATACGAAAACGCAACTTGTCCTGTATGCGATAAGAACGCAGCTCTTTTTTGAGTTTCTGTTTGGGATGTATGCGTAAAGGCTGCTCTCGGCTAGGTTCAATATAAAGAATACCCTCTGCCGCCAACTCTTTGATAATTGCTTCTCCTACACCTTCACTCAATCTGGCTTTCCGCAGAACCGAATAAAATTTCCCATCACCCCTGGCGACAGAAGCAAGGAGTTCTCTATAGGGTGTTTCAAGCAGATATGAGGGGGAGACCAGCGATTGAAAAGATGCAAAATTATCTACAAAATTGCTTTTGACCATTGCAAAGATATCTTCAAAAAAGTCCAGCGCTATACGCTCTTCCATCCCTCCGACGATAGAAAAATATTCTATAGACTGTTCCAGTGTCAAATGAGGATTGTAGGTACAAAAATGTTTAAACGCGTTTTTGATGGCTTTACCTTGTAAATTCCGATTAGAAAAAAATATTTCAATAGTTTAACATAGATTGGTTATAATAACTTTAGAAGGAAATGATTATTTTTTAATCAACTATTTATACATTAAAGTGCATTTATGGAACAGTTTTTTACTACATCAGAGCAGATACAACAGATCATTAAAGGCTTTAACCTGACCAAAACCCTATTTGTCTCCTCCATTATCATCGGAGCAGCAAATATCGGAAAAAAAAGTTTGGCACGTTATCTTTTTCCACAGGCACATATGGTTTCGGGCAAAGAGCAAAAAGAGGTGGAAGATGCACTTGAAGCGTATGATGAGCTGATCATCACCGATTTTGAAATGCTCAGCAACCAGGAAACACTGAATTTTGACAATAAACGCATCATTGCCACTGCAAATTTTACAGGCAACTACAGCACTATCGATACACTGTTTGCTTTTATCTATATGATGCCTTCCCTCAAGGAGAGGCTGCAAGATGCAATGTACATCAGGGATCTGTTCTTTCAACAGGCACAAAAAGATCTCATGGTCGAAAAAATTCCTCTTGACCTTTCCGAATTTAAAATGGACCTGAGCAGCAACAGTAAAAGTCTTAAAAAAGCCATATATACATTCTTAACCATCCGAACGATGGATATAAAAGATATTGAAGAAGCTGTCTACTATTATATTATGGACCATATGGCAGGCAATAATGCCTATAAGGAGTATCTGGGACTCTATGAAAAGCCCCTGATCAAGGCCGGATTGAAAAAATACGGCTCTCAACTGCAGCTTTCCCAGGTTTTGGGGATCAACAGAAATACACTCAGGAAAAAGATACATGAACACGCTATCGATTGATTTCGAGCCTTTTGTCGAATGGGATAACAGTCCTTTCATACTTTTCAGCAATCAGGGAAAGATTCTCTACCTGAACAATGCCGCAGAAATACTTTTTGGCTATGTTGCAAAAAAAGAGCTTTATGACATTGCCCTGGCCTATGCGCCCCAATCATTTGGATACAAAACCACCCTTCTGAATTTAAATTATGACACCTTTAATTTTTACTCTGTTACAGTAGGATATGAGAATGAAGAGTTTATCTCTTTACGACTTTACAATGCACCAAGGGCCAAACCATCTGTACCCATTGAAACCGGCAATCTGATCACAACCGATATCAATATACTTCTTGAAGCAAATATTGCACTGTTTAAAACCAAAAACCAAAATCGCCTGCAACTTCTGACCGATCAGGATATTCCTGCTTTCAAAACAGACCAAAACAATTTTTCAAAACTGCTTCGTAAAGTACTCGATGCATTCAGGTCTTCAGACTCCATCAGTATTACACTGAAACTTCTTATAGGTGAACATGTGATTATTGCAGACAAAAAAGAATCTATTGTTCAACTTTCAATAGAAGCCAACGGCAGATACACCGATACAGACAATGAGATCAGAACACTTGCAGAGCAGAGTCATATTGCTGTCTATCTCAAAGAGAGGGCTATCAAACTGGATATACCACTTATACAATAGAAAAACCTACCTTCTCCCTCCTTATCGCAGGGATTGATTAAAAATTAATCACTTTATTGGAATAAAAAAATCACACTCATGCTATGATACCTCCTGAAACTAAACATTTAAAGGAAATAGTATGAAGTTGAAACTTTTCGCTCTACTGGCATCGTTGATGCCTATCGCTGCATTTGCAGAAGACAAACTCGATTCGGGTGATACAGCATGGATGATGATCTCCACTGCCCTTGTCCTCCTTATGACACCCGCAGGCCTGGCACTGTTCTATACCGGTATGACAAGAAGTAAAAATGCATTGAACACTTATGCAATGGTTATGGGTGCATTTGTACTTGCCTTTGTTGTATGGATCCTTGCAGGATATTCCATAGCATTTGGAACAGCGGAAAGTGCCGGTATCCAGAAATTCATTGGTGGTTTTGGCAATATTCTTCTCAGTGAAACAAAATGGACAGACCTGAGCGGTACCTACCCTACTTATGTATTTGTTGCTTTCCAGGGTACATTTGCCGCTATCACAGTAGCTATTGCGTCAGGTTCCATTATTGGCCGTATGAAGTTCTCTACATGGATGATAATCGTTGCCCTCTGGGGTCTGGTTGTCTATGCACCGATTACCCACATGGTATGGGGAGGAGAAGGTGCACTTCTCTTTGATGCAGGTGCTCTTGACTTCGCCGGTGGTACCGTTGTACACATGAACGGTGGTTTGGCAGGACTCGTCCTTGCAATTCTGGTAGGTAAGCGAAACGGTTATCCAAAAATTGCTATGAAACCATTCAGTATTATTTTCACTGCTGCAGGTGCTGCACTGCTCTGGTTTGGTTGGTATGGATTCAACGCCGGTTCAGCATTCGGTGCAAATGCCATTGCAGGTCTTGCATTACTGACAACGACCGTTGCTACA
>Ga0256827_10001337_pt1 | contig 15730 bp, 11 predicted proteins | sample CV84metaG_FD_185977 | JGI IMG/M metagenome (GOLD analysis project Ga0256827, IMG submission 185977) | Hydrothermal vent microbial communities from East Pacific Rise, Pacific Ocean - CV84 | ecosystem: Environmental > Aquatic > Marine > Hydrothermal vents | place: Pacific Ocean: East Pacific Rise... | reverse complement strand
ACAGGTTTCACAACAAAATTACCGACACCTCCCTTCCTGAAAATGTGGGTGACTATCGACTGATTACAAGAAAGGTTTTAACAGCTCTACAACAACTTCCAGAAAATCAACGTTTTATGAAAGGGATATTTGCATGGGTTGGGTTTAAAACAGCTGTGGTTGAATACAAACGGGAAGAGAGACAAGCAGGTGAAACAAGCTTTAATGGATGGAAACTCTGGAACTTAGCCATTGAGGGGATTACAAGCTTTAGTACTCTACCCCTTAAAATATGGTTTTATCTTGGTATTGTTATCTCTTTTATCTCTTTTATCTATGGCTCTATTATTATTATCAAAACCATTATCTTTGGCATTGATGTCCCTGGGTATGCTTCTACTATGACCACCATACTCTTTTTAGGGGGTATTCAACTAATAGGCATTGGTGTACTGGGTGAATATATTGGGAGAATTTATATGGAATCTAAACGAAGACCCACCTACATCATAGAAAGTGAATATTAATATGCAAAAAATCTTACGATACAAATTATTCTTATCTATTGTTTCAGTTTTAATGGGCTTACTTTACCTCTTTTTAATCAAAGTAGAGATATCCCATATAGGAAATCAAAGCTTTACCATAGAATCTAAAATAACACAAGAGGTCAAATTTCATATCCAAACCAAAAATACCTCTGCACAACTCACCTGTAACAATAAAAAGATATCTTTTAAAGATATTACAAAACATGACTATTGGTATAGTGGTGAAGAAAAGGTGTTTATCTCTTTAAAACAAGGGAAAAACAGTTGTCAGGGAAAAAATATAACAAGCAACATTAAACAAAAGATTGATTTTACAGATTATACTCTTCTCTTTTTACTTATAGGAATCCCTCTCTTTACCCTCCTCTTTTCATTGTTTATAAAATTACTTGATTGGATAAAAATAACTTATCCACCTTTAGTCACAAGAGAGAAACAACAAAACAGCATTCATCCTATTAATAAATGGATTATAGGTATTCTTGTTTTAGGAGTTATTATACGTATACTCTATTTTCAAAAATTTGGCATTATGACCTTTCAACATGATTGGCAAGGGCATATAGAATTTATTAAATATATGGCAGAAAACTGGTCTTTACCCATACCAACAAAAGGCTTTGAATACCCTCAACAATCACTTTATTATGTTTTAATGGCTGGACTATACAATCTGTTAATGAGTAATGGATTCTCTGATATGGATGCACTCTATGGGATAGGCTATTTTTCCCTTTTATGTTCAGTACTTTTTCTCTTTTATGGATACAAACTCATCAATCTACTTACCCAAGACCAATTTACCAAAGTGATTGCGATTGTTTTTATCTCTTTAACTCCATCTATTGTTTACCTGAGTGCAAGAATCAATAATGATTCGTTGGTTATGGCATTGGCGATTATCTCTATCTTTTATATTATAAAATCCTATAAAAATAATTTTGAAAAATACTTTTATATCGCGTTATTTAGTGTATCTCTACTTTTTTTAACTAAAATATCTGGAGCATCAATAGAACTTCTCCTTTTAACTTTATTAATTTATCTCTATTACAAATCTACCAAAGAGGTAGAGATTAAACAAAAACTTTATATCTATGGTTTGGTTGGAATTTTTCTACTAAGTTTTACACTTTTACGAGTTTACTTACCGTTAGAAGGCTCTTTTTGTATGATAAACAGTGCCGAATACCCTCAACAAACGCTCCCCTCTTTAGGTTATGACTATTTTGCCTCTCTCCATCTCATAGACTTAATTTTAACAGGGCAGAGTCATGTATTTGGGTTAGACAGTATACGTCACTCTTTTTTAACCTATCAATATGGCACAATGTTTTTTGGAGAATTTGACTATGCTAACTTTATAAATAAAACTCCTTATTTAAAACTAAACATGCAAATTATATTGGCACTGGGACTGGTATTTATAGTGGGTTTTATAAGTTATATTATCCATATAAGAAAAGAACCCTTTATTAATAAATTACTATTTATCATTGTCACCATAAACCTTTTACTCATAGTCAGATTAATCTTTATGTACCCATCAATTTGTAATACTGATTTTCGATATTTTGTTAGCTCATTCGTATTATTGGGATTTATTATTGCCAAGGGATTAAGCTACTTAACATGGCTTCGTAAACCCATAAGCATTGTTATAGGATTACTCGCTCTTAGTGAAATCGTTTTCTTTATAGGGCTATTAAAATAATTTTTTCTTAACACTTATTTTGCATAAAAACCAATCCCCCAAGAGATGCTCCAACATCTCTTGATACCACATCACATTTCACTTTAAAAAGATGGAAAATCCTCCCATCTTTTACCCCTTCTAAACACTCATAGTTTCCCATCCCCTTAGCGATGATTAAATCCATACTGTTATAAAGTTTCATAAACTCCTCACTGGCATGGTCGTAGGCTAAACCTGGGGTATCTACCCCTGAATCTACCAAATTTACAAGTTTATCTATCCCTATCTCTTTGGCTTCATTTAGCGTAACATCGTTAATAATCGGTTTACCCCTTACAGCATAGTAGAGTTCAAGTTCAGGATAACTCTCTTTTAGAACTTCTAACAGTAACTTATCAAAAACATGTTCCCCAACATTGTCTCCAACTATCATAAAAGTTTTTGCATTGTTTAACTTCTCTAAAAAAAGCGCTTCATCATCTATGGCAAAGGGTGTATCAAACACTTTTTTAAACTCTTCATCTAAATCAAAATGGCTAGGAGTGGCAAAATCTATAACATTTCCAGCCACAGCTGATTTAATAGCTCCTTTAAGCGTATCAGGTACATCATAAACAGTTTTTTTTACTTTAGGCAATAACTTCGTCGCCTCTAGGGTTGAAAGGGCTTTAAGCTCTTTGTAGAGATCTTCTTCATCTATAATAGCTCCCAATTTAGGATACAAATCTGCTGCTGCCACAGGTGGAGTGACATTATCATAGGTCGCAATGGAAGCTGAGGCGACTTGAACCATTTTTTTTGAGGTCTCTTCATCTAAGTTTAAATTTTTAGCAACACGGAGGGATTGGTTAAGGAGACAGGCTAAACAGTCTGATTGTAAATTCATATTTTCTCTTTTTGAGAATTATAACAAAGATTAAAAGAAAATATATTTAGAAAGAAAGGGGGAGAAAAAAAGAGGTAAAAATAGAAAAAATGTTACACCTAAAAAAGGTGTAACATAAAAGAGGTATTAGTTAAAACCAACACCTGAAATTTTTATCATCTCTGTAATGTACTCAATAAGAGGATTCACATAGAAAATTGAAGCAACAGTTACAAATACTGCAAAACCAAGAATGGTTAAGAGTGGTTTTGAAACGTTGTAGTAAACAGTCTCATGGTTTGCATCGTCAGCAGGTTCTTTTAGGAACATGTAAACAATTAGTTTAAGGTAGTAGTACGCTGCAATAGCAGAGTTAAGACCCATAACGATTGCTAACCAAACATATCCAGCATCTACCGTTGCAGACATAAGGTAAATTTTACCCCAGAATACAGAGAATGGTGGAACACCAGCCAGTGACAACATAAACAGACCCATAACAACAGCACTCATAGGCATGATTTTAATCATCCCTGCGAACTTTTCATAAGGGTGATCGTAACGTGCATGGTGAACTCTGTGTTTATGACGACTTACCCATAACATTGCAAATGCCCCAAGGTTTGTGAACATAAACAGACCGTAGTATAAGAAGATACCAGTGTTTGACTTGGTTGTTGCCAAAGCAATTGCAACCATTACGAAACCAGCATGAGAGATTGACGAGTACGCCAACATTCTTTTTACATCTTCTTGAACCAATGCCATAAGGTTGGCAATGGTCATGGTAATCACAGCCAAGATAATAATCATACTTTGAACCCACTCAATGTGAAGTTCAATAAACATCTCAAAAATTCTCATAGAAACAACAAATGCTGCAACTTTAGGAACAACTGACATGTACCCAGCTAGAGGAGCAGAAGCACCCTCGTAAACATCTGGGGCCCATGTATGGAATGGGAACAATGAAAGTTTAAATGCAAATGAAGCAAGTAAAAGCCCTGCTCCACCCAAAAGTAAAATCATCATCCCTGGTTCAGCCATTCTACTTTCAATCGCAACTGAAATTTGATTTAACTCTAAACTTCCTGAGATTCCATAAAGAACAGCAGCACCCATTGAGAAGAAAGCAGCAGCCAAAGCACCCATTGTAAAGTACTTAACAGCAGCTTCAAAGGAGTTATGTCTGTTGTGCAATGCAATCAATGTATAAAGTGACAATGATGCCGTTTCAAGACCAATAAAGATAAGAATCAAGTTGTCTGAACTTACCATAAACTGGAATCCAGCTATCATAAACATAAACAGTGCAAAAAACTCTGGGTATGAGTACTCATGGAATCTTTTTGATGTCAATGCCAAAGGGATAAACATAATAGATGCCACCAAGATAAGAATTTGCGAAATAATCGAAATTCCATCTATCAGTAGTACATCAAAGAAACCTTTTTCATCTGGACCAAAATTGAGTCCCATAACAGAACCTAAGTCGATAATCAAAATAAGTACTGTCAACATTACATAAAGTGACTTATGAATGTGATCTTTAATTAAATCAATTGTTAATATAATCAAACCACCTGCAATAGCAATAAGCATTGGCATAAGGGTAGCAAGATTAAGCATTTCCATGGTAATGCTTTTCGGATCGATAAACATTATTCTACCTCCTTTTTACTTATAATAATTGCTTCTTTTGTTGATTCTAACTGAGCATGTTCTTCCATTTGAATCAATAAAGCTTTACAAGAATTATCAATTGGTTTTAACACAGGGTTCGGGTAGATACCCAACCATACAACAATAGCAACCAACGGTAACAATGCACTAAGCTCTCTGGCATCTAAATCTTTTAGACTTAAATTTTTCTCATGTCTTACAGGACCGAAGAATGACTTTTTGAAAAGTGCCAACATATAAACAGAACCAATAATGATGGTTGAACCTGCAATAATTGTACCAATAACAGAAACTTTATAGAATCCTAAAAGAACAAGGAACTCACCAACAAAACCGATGGTTAACGGTAAACCTACCGATGCCATAAGCATGATTCCAAAGACAGTTGCGTACACTGGCATAATCGCAGCCAATCCACCAAACTCATCCATGATTTTTGTCCCTGTACGCTCATAAATTACACCCACAAGCATAAACAATCCACCCGAAACAATTCCGTGTGACAACATTAAGAAAATAGAACCACCAAGACCTTCAGCATTCATCGCAAACACACCCAACATGATAATACCCATGTGAGAAACAGAAGAGTAAGCAATCACTTGCTTCATATCTTTTTGTGCAAAGGCAATCATCGCTGTATAAACAACCATAATGAGAGAGAGTCCCATAATAAATGGTGTAAAGGTTACCGACGCATCAGGTAAAATTGGTAATGAAAATCTTACAAAACCATAAGTACCCATTTTAAGAAGTACAGCTGCAAGGATTACAGAACCAATCGTTGGTGCTTGTCCGTGAGCATGTGGTAACCATGTATGGAATGGGAACATTGGAACTTTAATGGCAAAACCAGAAAAGAACGCTAAGAACAACCAGAACTGTTGATCTGTTGTAAGCTTCAATGTATACCAATCTAAAATGTTAAACGACCATGTACCTGACTGAAGGAAGAAGAAGTATGCTGTAGCCAAAAGACCAACCAACATAATCAATGAACCAGCAAAGGTATAAAGGAAAAACTTAACAGCTGCGTAAACTCTTGTTGGTCCACCCCACGCACCAATGATATAAAGCATTGGTACAAGTGAAAGTTCCCAGAACAAGTAGAAAATAATTGCATCTAAAGAAAGGAAAACACCCACCATTGTCATCTCTAAGAAAAGGAGAGAAACAATCATGTTTTTCATGTTCTTTGTATCAGGACGAAGTAAAATCATACCCAATAGTGTAATCAATGCTGCCATAACAACGATAAACAAAGAGATACCATCAACACCTAAGTTGTATGCGATACCAAACTGTTCAATAACAAAACTGAACTCAGTAAACTGCATACCAGGATTGTTAACATCAAACATTGCCCATAACCAAAGTGCCAACAACAACTCAACAGAAGCTACGGCAACACCGTATGCTTTTGCAGACCTTTTATCAACAACAAAGCCCAAGATCCCTGCCAATGCAGGGAAAAATATTAATATAGTTAATATATTGTCCATCTTCTCTCCTTAACCTATGAATGCAGAGATAGCTGCAGCCACTACTAACATTAATGCACCAGCACCCATCCAATTAAGGTATGACGAAAGGTTACCTGTTTGCATACCTCTTGAAATATCACCTGACTTATAGAATGCTTTTGCAATAAGGTCAACCGATCCATCAACCACTGCTTTATCTATTTCCCAGAACTTTTTAGATGCTATTGTATATGGTTGTACAATAAATTCATCATAAAACTTTGGAACATAGTACTGATTTGCTACCAATTTATAAAGAAATGATTCTTCAAATTCTTCATCTCTTTTCCAAGCATTTCTACCTATACCTGCATACTTTTTATAAGCAATAATAATACCTGTAACAGCGAAAGCAATAACTATTAATCCAAGTAACCAAGCCCAATGGTGAGTATGGTGACTCATCTCATACATTGGCATAATGGTTGAATTTTCAGTGATGAACTCTTTAAAGTCATCCATGAACCAACCAAATGAGATAGCAAGAACAGCCAATGGTGACATCGCTACAAGTACATATTTATACATGTCGTGTGGATGGAAACCTAAAGCTTTATAACGCTCTTCACCATGGAATGAGAAGAACACTTGTCTAAAGCTGTAGAATGCTGTCATCCCAGCTGTGACAACCAAGATACCCCAAATGATAAATGAACCATCATTAAATGCTGTTTCAATAATTGCATCTTTTGAATAGAACCCTGCAAAAATAGGAAGACCAGCAAGAGCAACAGAAGCGATACCCATATAGATATATGACGCTCTCATCACTTTTCTCATACCACCCATTTTAAAGATGTCTAGTTCATCATCCATTGCGTGCATAACGTTACCAGCACCCAAGAACAATAATGCTTTAAAGAATGCATGAGCTGCAAGGTGGAAAAGTGCTATCCAATATGCACCCAATCCAACAGCTGCAAACATGTAACCCAACTGAGAAAGTGTTGACAAGGCAACAATTCTTTTAATGTCTCTTGCACTCAATGCCATTGACGCTGCATAAAAGGCAACAAATGCACCCAAAGAAGCGATAAACATTGAAACACCTGCAACAGCATCTAAAGAGTAAAGTGGGTTGGTTCTAATAATTAAGAAAACCCCTGCTGTTACCATGGTCGCTGCGTGAATAAGTGCAGAAACGGGTGTAGGACCTTCCATCGCATCGGTTAACCATGTATGGAAAGGGAACTGAGCCGATTTACCCATTGCTCCGATAAAGAGTGCAATCGCGATAACAACCAAAGTTCCATCTGCTAAATTAGGTAGTGCTGCAAATACAACGTCATACTGTAAAGAACCAATATTCCAATAGATAAGGAAAATACCAACCAACATACCAAGGTCAGCAACACGGTTCATAATAAACGCTTCGTTCGCTGCCCATGATGGCGAGATTGAAGGGTTTTCTGCAAAAGGTCTATCTGCTTTATGATACCAAAAACCAATTAGTAACCATGAACAAACACCAACACCTTCCCAACCGATAAATAGACCAGCAAAGTTATCAGACATTACCAAAATCATCATCGAGAAAACGAATGCTGAAAGGTAAGAGAAAAATCTGTTATAACCTTTATCATGATCCATGTACCCTGTAGAGTAGATGTGAACAATGGTAGAAACCAAAGAGACAACAAGCATCATGGTAACTGAAATTTGATCAACAACAAAACCAAAAGGGATGGTTAAATCACCAGCCGATATCCAGTTCATCATCGTAACATGAACAGCTCCATGTTCTGCAACATGCAGTGCCAACATCACAGAAGAGATAAACGTTACACCAATAAGTGCTGAAGCGATAATACCAACGATATGGTTCTTAGGGCTTCTAGCAAAAAAGAGACCTGCAAACAATGATCCTACAAGGGGAGCAAAGAGTGCGATATATACTATACTTTCCATTATTCCTATCCTTTCATTGTTGCAATAACATCAAGATCTAAAGAACCATACTTTTTGTAAAGTACAATTAAAAGTCCCAAACCAACAGCCACTTCCGAGGCTGCAACAGCGATGACGAAAAAGGCAAACATTTGACCTGATAAATCACCATAATAGTTTCCAATAGCTGCAAAGGCTATGTTAACTGCGTTTAACATAACCTCTGTAGCAAAAAAGAGCATTAAAAGATTTTTTCTTCTAAGTACCCCTACAAATCCTATACTAAACAGTATTCCTGAAAGTATAAGGTAGTGACTAATCCCTATCATTTGCTACCCCTTTTTTTAAAATTTCATCATCTAGCTCTTTATCACTCGCTTCACATTCAGTTAGAGAGTAATCCATTTTCTTACCAGCCAAAATAATACCAGCAATCATCGCAACCAATAACATAACAGCTGCCACTTCAAAAGGTACTAAATATTTGGTGAATAGTACCAAACCAACATCTTGTGCATTTCCATAAGCACCTAAACCTTCAGCGATACCCACTGGGTAAAGTGCCTGAATGTTCTCACCAATAATTGGTGCTGAAAACATCACCACAAATACAACAGCCATCAATCCACCCAGTACAAATACCAAAGCAGGATTTTCGTGTTTCTCTTTAATGTCTTTTGTTGCATCAAAGAACATCATCGCAAATGCATAAAGTGCCATAATTGCACCCACATAAACGATTAACTGAACAACACCCAAGAAATCTGCTCCTAAAAGGAAGAAGAATCCTGAAATCATCACCATACCTCCAGCCAAAGCTGTCATGGCATAGAGAACATTTTTACTTAAAGCCGTAATCAGAAACAATATCGTTGTTGATATTGCAAAGACATAAAAGGCTATTACTTCATACATATTCTTCTCCTTCTAGTACGCTAATGGCGTTTGTTTAATATTTTCATCAGCGTTTGGACTAACAGCACCAAAACCATCATACTCTTGTTGAAGATTCAGTTGGTCAATCGGTGTTAACATATCTTCAAAGAGTGAAAAAGATGCTCTCTGCTCTGAAGCTGTTTCATAACGTTGACCATGAACAATTGCCAACTCTGGACAAACTTCAGCACAGTAACCACAAAAAATACAACGACCAAAGTTGATGGTATATTCAGATACCTCTTTACGCTGATTCTCATCATATTTTGTATCCATGGTGATACAGTTAGAGATACAAATTTTTTCACAAAGTCCACAACCGATACATCGGTAATGACCTGACTCTAAAAGTCTTAACATATCATGAATGGCTCTGTATCTCGGTGAGATAGGTAACTTTTCAAAAGGGTAAGAAGTGGTGTGCATCTTACCTCTGAAAAGTGCATTAATCATCTCTCTCATTGTTACCCAAAGCCCTACAAAAAGCTCTGGTTTAAATGTTCGTGAAACAACCTGTTTAAACTGACCCATCCCTGTAACAGGAGAATGATCTAGGTCAAGAGTTACATAATTTTGTGTTCCAACATTTCTGTTTTTAAATTTTTCTAAACTCATCGTTACTCCTTATACTAACATCATCACGATACCCGTGATAACAACGTTGACTACTGCCAATGGCATTAATACTTTCCAACATAACCACATAAGTTGGTCAGGTCTTACGTGAGGCCAAGCTGCTCTTACCCATAACATAAAGAAGAATGAGAAAGCAATCTTTCCAATAATCATCAACCAACCTGGGAAAATCCAGAAGTCATTGTATCCACCAAGGAAAACAACTGAGGCAATAACACCGATGGTAATCATGTTGGCATACTCACCAATAAAGAAAAGTCCCCATCTCATACCAGAATACTCTGTTACATATCCAGAAATAATCTCTGCTTCATGCTCTAAAAGGTCAAATGGTGTTCTGTTGGTTTCAGCAAATCCTGCGATTAGGAAAAGAACAAAAGCAACTGGTTGATACACAACCAACCAATAATCATTGGTCTGGTAATCATTAAAATCAACAAATGATAAAGAACCAACCATCATAATCGGTGCTAAGATAGATAAACCTGTAACAACCTCATACGATAAAAATTGAATCGCTGTTCTAGCTGAACCGATAATACCCCATTTGTTTGCCTGAGCCATACCAGCTAAAAGTGGTCCATAAAGACCAGCTGCCATCATACCAAGAACAAACAAGATACCCACGTTAATATCAGCAGCGATTGATGGAACATAAACATCTATAAGTGGAATGGTAAAGTCAGGAAAAACAGGCACAGCTGCCAAAGCAATAAATGCTGTAGCTGCTGTAATCACAGGAGCTATAGCAAATATGATTTTGTTCGCATGTTGTGGAATAATATCTTCTTTTGTAAAAAGTTTAATCCCATCTGCTGCCAACTGTAACACTCCATGAGGACCAACATGCATTGGTCCAAGCCTTCTTTGCATAAATGCAAGTATCTTTCTTTCTATATATGTACCAAATCCTGCAATTGCTGCGATTACGGCTAAAATCAAAACTGCTTTGATAATAACCCCAGCAGTAGTTACTTCAGGTAATACTATTGTTGCATCCATTTTTACACCTCCTTAATTGTTACTGATTTATATCGTGACTCACCAAAGAGTTCATAAACATTTTCAGCAGATTTAAAATCAGGAACAGCAACAATGTCACCTTCCATCCTATCATCAACGACAACATCAAGTGTCAAGCTACCATTTTCAAACTCAACTTCCACTTTTTTACCCAAAGCTTCAGCTCTTGCAACACTTGCATAAAGGGCAAATGTTTCAAAAATTTGATGTGCTTTGTCAGAGAAGTCATTAAACTGTCGTTGTGGATTACATCGGTAAGCGATATCCCCCTCTAAAGCATTTGAATCTTCAAACTTATCAACAGAAATCTCTTCTACCTCTTTAGATGTCATTTCAAGTAAATAACCTCTATGCTCCGTTCCATCATTTGTATAATGGTTCTCTAAAGAATCAAACTCTACAGCTTTGAAACCTTTAGCAACAGGAAGATGTTCTGTCCACATAATGGTCTCTTTTGGAGCAGCAGTCACCTCTCTCATGATATCATTTAACTCATAACCAGCATAGTCAAGAGCTGCATTGGTTGGTGTTACCCTTTTATGCATGTTGGTCAATGTACCCTCTTGTTGGTTCATCGCAGGGATATCTAAGTCACCATCACCAAGAGCTGAAAGTCTAAAGTCACCCGATTCGTTATAACCAATGGTAAACCCATCAGCTTCATCATCAAGGTCACAAATAAGTGCCACACCCAAAGAGTTGGTTCTTGGTGGAATCATCGCTACTTTAACAGCTGATGATGCTTCAAGTACAGCAATAAGCTTTGCAATATTTTCAGCTTTTTCATGAAAGTATAAATCTTCACCCACCATTAATGAGAAAGTCTCTTTCTTTTTCATCATTTTGTCAAAACCTTTTTCAAATTTCGCCGAATCTCCACCAAGGAGTTCTACAAAATCTGTATCAAGTTGCTCTTTAACCGACGATGGTAATTTATCTTGATCAGCAAATAATTTAATAATGAAAAGTAACACAGCCTCTTCATGTCCAACTTTATGGGTAAACATCTCAATATTTTTACCAAAAGTAGGAACAAGCGTATCTCCAACTGGGTGGAAATATAAACCAGCACCTTTGTTCATTTTTTGAACATTGTTGAAAGCGTAACGTGCATTTGGATTATCATTTCTAAGACTTGAACCCACAGACATTACAAAATCAGTTGCCATCACCTCTTTAAAATTTAAAGAGTAAAGAGATTGACCTGAAGCTTCACCATAGAAACCTAAAAATCGTTGAAATGCTCTGGCTTCTCGGTTGATAAGCTTCACACCCAATTTCTCTTTTAATGTTTGAAGCATCATCGCTTCTTCATTGGTAATCACAGAGTTAAAGTTAATCACTTTTGCTTTTTTAAATGCTTCCACTGCTTTTGCAAATGCTGATGCATCTTTGGTTGCTGTTTTATTTTCAAAGTCATAAGCAAATCGCCCTGCTCCACAAAGTGAAACATAGTTCCATTCGTTGGTAACACGGAAAATTTTCTCTGTTCTATCTTCGATTGATGCTGGTTTTGTCTCATAGTAAATCTGACAACCAGAACTACAATGTGCACAGGTTGCAGGTATTTTCTTTAAATCCCAAGCATTTGAGGTGTATACAAAATCTTTTGAAACCAAAGCTCCAACAGGACACACTGCCACACACTCACCACAATCAGAACAATCAGTATTACCTGTACCATTACTTGGTGCAATCACAGACTTTTGAAGTTTGTTCCACATCGCATAAGCATCTTTAGGCATATCGTCTTTCCATGCTTTGTCAAGTGCTTCACCACCACGTTTTGTGGTTTTAATCGCAGCATCACCAATCATATCTTTACAAACGGTTGTACAACGCTCACATACAATACATAGACCTGCATCATAATGGAGAACTGACGACCAATCGGTAGACTCTCTTTTTGTATCTTGAATGGTGTATGACTGAGAATCAACACCCAATTCTAATGTGTAGTTTTGTAACTCACACTCTCCACTTTGATCACAAACACCACATTGTAGTGGGTGGTTAACATCATACACTTCCATCATCGCTCGACGCTCTGCTAAAATGTTTGGTGTACTCACCGTAATCTCCATGCCCTCTTTAACTTTAGCATTACAAGAATAAACCTGCTTCCCATCTGCTTCTACAAGACAAATACGACAAGCTAGTGTCGGTGAACATCTTGTAAGGTAACAGATAGCAGGAATAAATATATCGTTGGCACGAGCAGCATTAAGAATATATTCACCCTCTTTTGCCTTATACTCTGTACCATCAATAGTGATGCTAACCATATTTTCTACTGTTTGAACTTCGCTCATATTAGCTTCCTACCTTTTCTAAGTCTACTTGACTAAATCTGTAAGAGGATAGCAAAGCAGTACTTAAGCCCATATCAAACGTTGGGTTAAGTGCAATCGTACCTTTTATAGATGTATCAATCTTAAACACTCTTTCAAATTTAACAGCATCAATGGTGTAACATACGGTATCACCATCTGTTAATTTTGCTGCTGTTGCGAACTGTTGCGAACCTAAAAGGTAGGCATTTTGTTCTAAATTTTTCGATTTTGCTGTAAATGGAGAAAAGTGTTCCTGTGGGTTACAGTTATAAATAACCGTTCCATCAAAACCATCCATCTCTGCTACTTCTTCTATCACTTCATCGACTGCTGTTTCAACCTCGTTTAAAAGGTATCCTCTATGTTCTGTTCCCACAGCATCAAAATAATCTGGAAGGGTATCAAACTCTACCGATTTAAATCCTTTTGCTATTGGAAGTTGCTCTGTATAGTTAATGGTATACTCTGCATCCAAACCTAAAGCGTTGGCAATATCATTTAAAACATACCCTCCATACTCCAAAACAACATTGATAGGAACAACACGTTTGGTTAAACCTGTCAGTGTCCCCTCTTGTTGATTCAGTGCAGGGATATCTAAATCACCCTCACCCAAAGCCGATAAGGTAAAGTCACCTTGAACATTGTAACCGATGGTTGAACCTTCTGTTTCAGAATCAAGGTCACAAATAAGTGAAATCCCCATCGCATTTCCAGCAGGAGGAACACAAATAACATTGAACCCTGCATACTTTTCAAGTAAGGCAAGAAGTTTAGCAATATTTTTAGCTCTTGGATGGGTATATAAATCAGACCCAACAACCAAAGAGTAACCCACTTTTTTAATAAGTGACTTTCTTAACGCTTCAAGCTCCTCTTCACCTACATTTGATTCAGCAGACAAGTTACCAATATCCAAGTCATCTAAAACATCTTGAACAGATTCTGGAAGCTCTATATCTTGTAACAAGGTATCAACCAACAATGCAGAAACACCCTCTTCTGAACCAGCTTCATACTTAATAAACTGAGTCACAATATTAGAGATTTCACCATCTTCCATTGGGTGCATGTAGATAACTCTTGCTCTTTGCCATTTACTTGCCATGTTAAGATGATACTTAACAATAGGGGCATCGTCATGAATACGTGTTCCCATAACAATAACAGCTCTTGATTTGGTTAAGGCTTCTAATGTTCCTGATGCCAAAGATTTACCTGTTATAGAACCATAAGCTTTCATAAACTCTTGATAAGCTTTAGCTTCATGAGAAACAAGCTTGTAACCTTTTTCCTCTTTTAGCTTTTGGAAAATCAATGCCTCTTCATTTGTGGTCTCATTTGAGAAAAGAATTGTCCCTGCATTTTCAAAGGCTTTAACAGCACGATTAAATGAAGAAACATCTTTTTTAACATTTTTATTGTCAAAATCAAAACCATAACGGGATGCAGAACATAAAGTTGAGAACTCTGCTTGGTTAGTAACACGGTAAACTTTACCGTTTTTCACTTCATAGTTCACATCATGACCAGCACCACAGTGGGGACACGCTGATGGAATCTTATTAAGCTCCCAAGCATTGGCTGTGTACTTAAAGCTTGTGTCTACCAATGCTCCAACAGGACAAACAGCAGCTGCTTCACCTAAAGTTTTATAGTTGGCATCCTCTTTTACATTGATAATCGTAGAAGAGTAACCACCAAATTTAACTTTTAAGGCTTCATCACCTGTAATTTCAGTTGATACACGAACACATTTTTCACACATAATACAAAGTGATGGGTCATAAGATATAACACCCCAGTTTTGTACAGGACGAGCAGGTTCTTTGGTGGTAAAGTTCTGACCACTTACACCAAACTCCATGGTTTTATTTTGTAAATCACACTCACCACTCTTGTCACATACACCACACTCTAAAGGGTGGTTTACGTTGTAGAGTTTCATGATGTTTTGACGCTCTTTGAAAAGCTCATCATTGTTTGTGTTGATTACAGCACCATCGGTTGCTTTCTCTTGACAAGAAAGGATAAGACCATCAACCCCCTCAACATCGACCACACACATCCGACATGATGCGATAGGCAGTGTTTTGGTAAGGTAACACATGGTTGGGATGTAAATCTCATTCTCTCTGGCAATCTCCAAGATGGTTTGTCCAAAAATACCTGAACAACTTTTTCCATCTATCGTAAGGTTAATGGCTTTTGGCTCTTTGTTTCTAATTCCACTCATTATACAGCCACCATCGATATGTAATAACATCGCATACAACGCTCTGCTTCAGATATCGCCTCTTCACCAGTAAACCCAAGGTTTACCTCTTTGTTATTGGTTTTACGCTCTTCAACACCTAACTTTTCACTCTCTTCTCTAGGTATCCCTGGCATCCAACCTGTCACTTTTTCATTTTTGTTATACACTCTAAGTCTAGCCAAATGGTCTTCCATAATCTCATCATCAAGGAGTGTCCGTTCACCTGTATAGATGTAACGACTGATTACCGAAGCAGCTCTACGAGCTTGTCCAACAGCATTTACAATGGTCATTGGTCCATACTCACAGTCACCAGCAGCAAAGAGACCCTCTTTTGAGGTCATGTAATCCTTACCATTGG
>Ga0256827_10001335_pt1 | contig 15734 bp, 17 predicted proteins | sample CV84metaG_FD_185977 | JGI IMG/M metagenome (GOLD analysis project Ga0256827, IMG submission 185977) | Hydrothermal vent microbial communities from East Pacific Rise, Pacific Ocean - CV84 | ecosystem: Environmental > Aquatic > Marine > Hydrothermal vents | place: Pacific Ocean: East Pacific Rise... | reverse complement strand
TCGTGTCCTTTACTTCTATTTCTCCTATTGAGATATCATCAATGATATTTGAAAAAATTGATAGCTATTCGTTGATGGCAATTCCTATGTTTATTTTGGCAGGAAGCTTACTTTCGAAGGGAAGCAGTGCCAAACGAATCATTGATTTTGCACAATCAATTGTCGGACACCTTCCTGGTGGTTTACCCATTGCTGCGATTTTTGCCAGTATTATTTTTGCAGCCGTTTCAGGAAGTTCACCGGCAACAGTTGTTGCGATCGGTTCGATTATGTTTGGCGCAATCACAGATGCCGGCTATCCTCAAAAATATGCGGTAGGAACGATTGCTACAGCAGGTAGTTTGGGTATACTCATTCCTCCTTCCATCGTCTTGATTGTCTTTGGGGTGACAGCTGAAGTTTCTATCGGTCGTTTGTTTATGGCAGGAGTTATCCCGGGTATTATGCTTGGCTCAATGCTTATGACTGTGACCTATATCGGTGCGAGACGATTGGGTTTCAAAAGAACAGACCCCAAACCATTTAGTGAGAGAATGGCTAAGATGAAAGATGCATCATGGGGACTTATGACCATCGTCTTTGTCATTGGAGGTATCTACGGAGGTATCTTTACACCTACGGAAGCAGCAGCAGTAGCAGCAGTATGGGCATTTTTTGTTTCTATGGTCATTTATAAAGATATTGCATGGAAAGATGTCTTCAAGATATTCTTAGAATCAGCAAAAACTTCGGCGATGATTATGTTCATTATTGCCAATGCCATGCTATTCGCACACTTTTTGACTTTGGAAAATGTCCCACAATCTATCGCACAAGCCTTGGTGGACAATCATGTGGGGACCATTACATTTCTTATCTTTGTGAATATTATACTGATTATTGCTGGAGCCTTTATGGAGCCATCAGCGATCATTATGATTATGGTACCATTACTACTCCCTGTGGCGATGAAGCTGGGTATTGACCCTATACATTTCGGTATTATGATTACTATCAATATGGAGCTTGGTATGGTTTCTCCTCCTGTGGGGCTGAACCTTTTCGTTACGAGTAGCTTGACGGGTATTCCTATGAAGGATGTAGTCGTTGCTACTTTACCTTGGACAGCTACTATTTTTGTAGGATTGATGTTGGTAACCTATATTCCCATCATCTCTCTCTGGTTACCAAACCTTATGTTCGGATAATCAGGCCATATGCAGATTCTCTTTGACAACTATGCTCATGGAGACACTTGCAGCTCTCTCTGGGGATTTGCTGCATATCTGGAGGAGCATAAGCTCCTCTTTGATACAGGGAGTAACGGTCGTCTACTTCTGCAAAATATGCAAACCCAAGATATCGATGTTACACAGATAGAGTATCTCTTTATCACCCATGATCATTGGGATCATATCGGTGGGATCGACTCGATCCTGGAACTCAATGACCAGTTAACTATCTATGCCCCCTCCACACTTTCAAAAAACCATATTCGTGACTTGAAAACATTGACCAAAGAGGTGATTGTGATCGGCAAAGAATCGATGCACCTGTTTGGTGAGCTGTATAGCACTGGACTACTGGGAGAGGAGGATCCTGAGCATTCACTCATCATTGCTGACGGATATCCAAAGCTTCTCACTGGATGTGGACACTATGGTATCTCTGAGATCACGGCGGTAGCTAAAAAGGTGATCGATACAGAAGTGAAATCTGTCATGGGTGGCTTTCATCTGCTGCATTCGTCTAGAGAGGCTATCATGGCACAGATTGAGTCACTCAAGGCACTTGGCGTAGAAAGAGTGCTTCCTACTCACTGTACAGGTGATCTGGCAGTAGAGCTCTTTGCAGAGGCATTTGGTGAGAGGTTTTCTGAAGGTGGTGTAGGGAGCACAATGCCTTAAATAATACAACACTTCCTTATCCCCTCATACTAAATCGTAGGGAGAGACCACTTCTTATAGTAAGCAAGCATTCTGAGTATGATCGTACAGAGAAATAGAAGTATGAGTGTCCATGCTTGTAACATGCTGATGCTGTCCAATAGATAGACCACAATCCCCACTCCGATCGCGACCACTCCATAAAATCCCCCTTTGAGTACATAGGGTATCTGGTTAATGAGTACATCTCTGAAGATACCACCACCGACAGCCGTGACAAAAGCGATGATCGCTACGCCTTGGAGGTTGTATCCGTTCCCCAGTGCCAGCAGTGCACCAGATATAGCAAAGGAAGCCATGCCCACTGCATCGATCAAGACAAAGAGAGGCTTGGAGTCTATATCGTGATGATAGCGGTGTCTCAGAAAGAGAAGTAGGGTAGTGATGAGCACCACGATCAGTACAGGGAGTGTCTGGGTGAAAGAGATAGGCGGTCTGTCTATGATGATATCACGCATCACACCACCACCAAGGGCAGTGAGAAAGGCGACAATATAGATACCGAGGATATCGAGTTGGTTGCGTTTACCGATGTAGAAACCACTGGCAGAAAAAGCAATGATACCGAGGTACTCTGCACTCTCTAGTATCATGCATAGTGCTTAGTGAGCGAGGATCTGCTCTAGGAAGAGTTTGAGTCTATCGCTTTCTGGGTTGTTGAAGAAGGTCTCAGGATCATTCTCTTCTACGATCTGTCCCTCATCCATAAAGATGACTCTGTCAGCCACTTTTCGCGCAAAGCCCATTTCGTGTGTGACACAGACCATGGTTTTGCCCTCTTTTGCCAAACCGATCATAACATCGAGTACTTCACCGATCATCTCTGGGTCAAGCGCAGAGGTAGGCTCATCGAAGAGCATGATATCAGGGCTCTTACACAGTGCTCTGGCAATCGCCACACGCTGTTGCTGCCCGCCGGAAAGCTGATTGGGGAACTTGTCTGCCTGTTCAGCAATATTGACTCTTTCTAGATAATGCATGGCAGTATCTACAGCTTCTTTCTTGGATTTACCATAAACATGCATAGGTGCAAGTGTGAGGTTGTCAACAATACTAAGATGAGGGAAGAGGTTGAAGTGCTGAAATACCATGGCAACATTAGAACGAATCTCTCTGAGGTTTTTGACATCGGCATTGACCTCTACCCCTTTGACTTTAATCACCCCTTCCTGGTATTCTTCTAGGCGGTTGATACAGCGTATGAGTGTAGATTTACCAGAACCAGAAGGACCGGCAACGACAACGATCTCACCTTTTCCAACATTGAGATTGATATCTTTAAGTACATGAAAATCTCCATACCACTTATTGACATTATCAACTTCTATCATATGCTCTGAAAAGTCTTTTGTTGACTCTATAATTTGTTTTTCTTCCATTTTTAATCCCTGTTATTGGTATCTAGTTTTTTCTCTAACCGCTTAGAGTAGCGTGACATAGTGAAGTTGAGTATCCAGTAGATAATCGCGACAAAGACAAATCCTTCGGTACTCATCCCAAGCCAATCTCTGTCGCTCGAAGCGAGGTTGACGGTAGAAAGCAGATCATAAAGGCCGATGATCATAACCAGCGAGGTGTCCATGAGCAGTGCAATGAAGGAGCCTACGAGATTGGGAATCGCTACTTTGATGGCTTGTGGTAAGATCACGAGTCGCATCTGTTTCCAGTAGGTAAGCCCTAGTGCGCTTCCCGCTTCATATTGACCTGTTGAGATGGCTTGCAGACCACCTCTGATATTCTCTGCTACATAGGCTGCCTGGAAGAGGGTAATCCCGATCAACGCCCGTATAAGCTTGTTGAAATCTACACCTTCGGGGAAGAAGAGTGGTAAAACCACTGATGCCATAAAAAGAAGTGTAATCAGTGGTACGCCACGGATCAGCTCAATATAGAAAACACTAAGTGTTTTGATGATAGGCAGCTTGGATTGCCTTCCTAATGCCAGAAGAAGTCCTATCGGAAAAGAGGCTACAATACCAATAAGTGCAATAACAAGCGTTAGCAGGAGTCCTCCCCACTGTGATGTATCAATATGTATCAATCCGAAGAATCCACCACTGAGCAACCCTCCTGCTACAAAAGGAAGGAGCAAAATGATAGCAATTTTAAGTTTGCGAGAGGTTCTCTCCAGTGCTACAAGTACTACAGAGAGTGCACTCAGTCCTATAGCAAGATTGGCTCTCCAGAGCTCAGAAGATGGATAGAAGCCATAGACAAAGAGTTTGAGCTTCTCTCTGATGAAAACCCAACAGGCACCTCCGCCTCCACAGTCAGCTTTACTCTGTCCAGAAAAGTTGGCGTCTAGAATAAACCATTTCAATAGCGGTGGGATCAAGATATAGAGAATCCACAGTGAAAGAATGGTAAAAAAGATATTCACTGGACTTGACAGTAAGTGGTGCCTGATCCATGCGATGATTCCTCTTTCGGAGAGGGGTGCCTGTTTGGCGTGTTTGAGTTCATATACAGCCATTATCTCTCCTTTATTTTCATTTTTTTGTTAAACCAGTTGAGTATCAATGATACGATCAGGCTGATGGTCAGATAAGTAAGCATCGTGATACCTATGATTTCCAGTGCCTGACCGGTGACATTGAGGCTTGTACCGGCAAATACCGTAACCAACTCAGGATACCCAATAGCGGCTGCTAGTGATGAGTTTTTAATTAGGTTGAGGTATTGGTTGATAATGGGGGGAATTGAGATCCGTACTGCTTGGGGGAGCACAACAAGTTTAAGTGACTGCATAGGTGTCAGTCCCAATGCTGTGGCTGCCTCCTTCTGTCCCTTGTTGACTGCTTCGATACCGCTTCGTATTGCTTCCGCTACATAGGCAGCGGTATAGGTTGCCAGAGCAAACAGTAGTGCCAAAAATTCTGGACTTAATGTACTTCCGCCACGGAAATTGAATCCTTTGAGAGCAGGATAGTCAAAGTGTAATGGCTTACCTGCAATAAAATAAGCAACCAAAGGAAGTAGAAGGAATAACGCCAGTGTGCTGAGGAATACCGGAAATTCTTTGCCTTCTTCTTCAAGTCTTTTTTTAGCATAACGATGAATTAGCCATCCCCCTACAAGTGCTGCAACAAATCCTGCGGCAATCATCCATCCCCCGCTCTCAAAGATTGGTTTGGGTACAAAAAGACCCCGCTGATTGATAAAGATACTGTCAAAAAAGCTATAGCTCTGCCGGACTGAGGGCATTGCAGCCAGTACCACATTATACCAGAAGAGAATCTGAAGTAATATAGGAATATTTCTGAATATTTCGATATAGGTAGATGCTAAATGACTGATGATCCAGTTTTTGGAGAGTCTTGCGATTCCAATGATGAGACCAAGCAGTGAGGTAAGGATAATGCCCCAAAATGAAACAATGAGTGTATTAAACAGTCCTACTTTAAATACATCCCAATTGGTACTGTTATGATCAAAGTGAATAGGCGTTTCTGTAATATCAAATCCTGCAGTTGTGTGAAGAAAACCCAGTCCTGATTTGATGCCTCTTGCTTCTATATTGTGTGCAGTATTTTGTGCAATATATCCGATGAATAGTACAAAAAGTACAATGGTGATAACCTGATAGAGGATACCTCTAACTTTTTCGTTTCTTAAAAATGACACATGGCGACCTTCCATTTTTTGATTTATACAAATATAAACATTCTCCGGGAACTCTTATAATTGAATAACATAGGTTTGCAGGCAACAAGTGCCTGCAAAAGATCTATATTCCTATCTGAATGGAGGAGAATAGAGGATTCCCCCTTTGCTCCAAAGTGCATTGAGACCTCTACTGATCTTGAGTGGTGTGTTTTCACCGACATTGGCTTCAAACATTTCAGCATAGTTTCCTACCTGCTTGATCACATGCTTGAAAGCTTCTTTGTCTAGACCAACATTTGCACCCATAGTCCCTTCTATACCAAGAAGTCTACGTGTTTCCGGATCGTTGCTGTTTTTGGCTGCATCATCCACATTTTTACTGGTGATACCCTTCTCCTCTGCTGTAATGGCAGCATTGAGAACCCACTTGACAGCATTAAACCACTGGTCATCCCCCTGTCTTACTACAGGACCAAGAGGTTCTTTAGAGATGATCTCTGGAAGGATCACATATTTACTGGGATCTGCTACTTTGGTTCTGGCTGCATAAAGACCAGACTGATCTGTAGTGAGAATATCACATCTTCCTGAGAAGAATGCTTTGTCAACCTGCTCATTGGTATCGAAAGTGATCGCCTTGAATTTCATACCGTTGGAGCGGAAGTAATCTGCAAGGTTCATTTCAGTTGTCGTACCCGCCTGGATACATACGGTAGCACCGTCTAGTTCTTTGGCACTTTTGATACCCAGTGATGCAGGCACCATGAAACCTTGACCATCATAATAGTTTACACCAGCAAAGTTGAGCCCAAGTGTTGTGTCTCTTGTGTTGGTCCAAGTAGTGTTTCTTGACAAGACATCAATCTCACCACTCTGTAGTGCAGTAAAACGTTCTTTTGCATTCAGTGGTACATACTTGACCTTGGTAGCATCACCAAGTACAGCTGCTGCAACAGCACGACAGAAGTCTACATCGAGTCCTCTCCAGTTTCCTTTTGAGTCTGCTTCTGAGAATCCTGCAAGACCAGTGTTTACACCACACTTTAGCATGCCGGCCTTTTTAACATCATCCACAGTTCCTGCCATAGTCAGTGTAGCTACGAGTGCAGCTGCTGCTGAAAGCTTAAATAGTTTTTTCATTCATTTCTCCTTGTTGAATTGTATTAACAGTTCGAGTCTATACCAATTATCGTTAAGAATTACTTAAGATTATGTAAAAGTGTTACTATTTTGCAACTTTGTGTAACAAATCTACCTCCCAAAAGAAATCAATCCAGTCATGGGCTTTTTTAAGTGTATAGTCCGCCTCTATGACAGCCGTGGGCTTATAGAAGATCGTTGCCAGTTTGAATTCGCAGTGAGGGTACTGGGCTTTGAGCATTTTTAATACTTCCCTCAATGTCTCTCCACTGTCAATAATATCGTCTACGATCAAAACCCTTTTGGCTGTAGTGAGATCGGGGATATTGAATATCTCAAGTGTATCCAGTTTCTGTGTTTTGTCATAATGGATAGAATTGAGGGCAAAAAGCCTTCGTGTATCCATCCCTTGTGCCATAAAATGCCCCAATGTCAATCCACCCCTGGCTACTGCCAGTAAGGTATCGGGATCAAAATCCGCTATTTTATGCACCAAGGCAGAAGCATCATCTACAAACTCTTCATATCCATAATAATATTTTTCCAAGAGTACTCCTTAGCCATGTACGATAAAGACGATCAGTGAGATGAGTGCGATAGAGAGTACACCGAAGTTGAGGTCTTTGAATTCACCTTTTGCCAACTTGATCACAGTATAGGTTACAAAAGCGGCGGCCAGTCCATTGGTGATCGAAAAGGTCAAAGGCATGATTAAAATAGCAAAGAAAGCAGCAGCCGCCGTAGCAGTATCCATATCTTTGAAATTCATACGACCAAGCTCAGTGAACATCAATACCCCAACAGCTACCAGTACAGGCAAGATCGCTGGCTCTGGAATGGCCTTGAACAGAGGAAGCATAAAGAGTGTCAGGATAAAGAACATCGCGGTAAAGACAGCGGTCAGTCCAGTACGACCACCTGCCTCAACCCCACTGGCTGACTCGATAAATGATGTGGTGGTGGAGACACCCAGAAGTGATCCACCGACTGTAGCGATCGCATCTGCTTCGAGTGTTTTTTCCAAAGCCTTATCTTCACTGGTGCCATCTTGGAAGAGATCAGCTCTTGCCCCTACTGCCGTCAGTGTACCCAACGTGTCAAACATGTCTGTGATAAGGAAAGTGATGATCACAGGTAACAAGGAAAGTGTCAGTGCCGAGCCTATGTCCAGTTGCATGGCGATAGGAGCGATAGAAGCTGGCATGCTGAGAAATTCTGTGGGCATCTTGAGATCAGGTACAAAGATCCAGCCTACGATAGAGGTGATCATTACTGCGAGTATAAATGATCCCCGGATCTTGTAAGAGTAGAGGATCAGTGTCATCAGTAGACCAAATGCGCCCAGCATGACATGTGGATCAGAGAAGTGACCCAGTGTGACAAACGTGGCTTTGTTGGCTACGATCATGTGCATCTCCTTGAAGCCGATAAAAGCAATAAAGGCACCGATACCTGCAGAGATGGCGCGGCGTAGATCCATAGGTATGGAAGTCATGATCCAGACTCTGAATCTGGTAAAGGAGAGTATGGCAAAGATGATACCTGAGATAAAGACAATACCCAAAGCGGTCTGCCAAGGTATCTTCATTCCCAGTACCAACCCGTATGCAAAATAAGCATTGAGCCCCATACCTACACTCATAGCGATAGGTGTATTGCCCCATAGACCAGAAAAAAGTGTCGCCAGAATCGTGATCAGTGCTGTTGCGGTAACGACTGCACCCATAGGGAGGCCGGCATCTGCCAGTATAAATCCGTTTACTGGAACAATATACATCATAGTCAGGAAAGTGGTAAAGCCTGCCATAAACTCTGTTTTGACATCTGTGCCGTGCTCTTTGAGTTTGAAGCGTTCGAACATTGTGAAACCTTTTGGAGAGAGATATTTCGAAGTGATTCGATAGGAAAAGTATAGCACTCCAAGTATTAGATTTGAGTAAAATGAAACAGAAATGAAACTGTTTTATGTATGAATTATTTTACTTTCCAATGAGCTTCAAGCAATAAGCTATTTGTGTCGTAAAGCTTCATCTTGAAGTCATCACCTGCATAATAGTATCCAACCCCTTTGGGCGTACCGGTCATGATCACATCATCGTCTTCCAGTGTCATAAAAGTGCTAATTTCCCCTATCATCTCTTGAGGCTTGTACATCATGAGGTCGTAGCATGCCTCCTGAATCAATACGTCATTGATATAAAGTTCAAAATGAATTGTGCTCATATCACCTTCAAACGGAATAAATCTGCTCAGCACGGCAGAGCCATTAAAGGACTTGGCTCTTTCCCAGGGGAGTCCTTTTTTCTTTTGTACATTTTGTATATCTGCATAGGTGAGATCCAGTCCAAGTCCCAATCCGACTACGCGAGTATCTCCCATAAGCAGACATATCTCTCCTTCAAACCTACAGGTATCACCATGGTATGTCAATTGGTCAGTGATAGCAGAGTTTGGCTTGTTAAAGATAACCATATTCTCAGGTACCTCATTGCCCAATTCTTCGATATGCGCAACATAGTTTCTACCAATGCATACAACTTTGGAGGGGGTAACTTTTTTGTGATCAAAAATAATTTGTTGCATAGAAACTCCTGTCGTGTTCATCTTTCCATATTGTACCCAGTTGCTTATAAATTTCTTTGATGAAAAAGTTCTTTAAATTTGATTTAAGTTTCATTAAAATTGCTTTTATTCTTTATCTAAACTATACTATAGTTTTATATAGGGGTTCATTTTAAGGGATCCTACAATAAGGAGGAAACAACAATGATCATCAATAAAATGTTCGACACAGCAATTATAGGTGCAGGGGTGGCAGGAAGTGCTCTGTTGTTTACGCTAGCGCGCTATACAGATATTAAAAATATTGTACTGTTTGAAAAGTATGATGAACCGGCTCAGTTGAACTCAGGACCTAAGGCAAACTCGCAAACACTTCATATGGGTGATATTGAGACAAACTATACACTTGAGAAGGCAAAAACTGTCAAACATAATGCTGCGATGGTGGCTAATTATATCAGTCATTTTGGTTTTGAAGAATCAGTTGGGTATCGCAGGGACAAGATGATCTTGGCTGTTGGTGATGATGAGATTGCGAGACTTGAAGAGCGATACGAAGAGTTCTCTGAGCTTTATCCTTACTTTATCAAGATGAATAAAGATGCACTGGCAGAAAAAGAGCCCAAGATCATGGAAGAGAGAAAAGAGAATGTCATGGCGCTTGGTGTGGAAGGAGAGATCACTACCGTAGACTTCAAAAAATTGAGTGAGAGTTTCGTTGAGATGGCGTTGGATGAAGATAAAAATATCCAAATGCACTACAATGAAGAGGTGGTCACGATCAAGGAGGATGGAGACCACTTTGAGATCGTCACCAAAAATAGCTCCTTTAGGGCCAAAACAGTGGTGGCAAATGCAGGTGCCTACTCGTTGCTTTTCGCTCAGCATATGGGGCATGGAATTGATTTGGCAGTACTGCCGATCGGAGGAAGTTTCTTCTTTACAAAGGAGAAATTGCTAAATTCTAAAGTCTATACCATGCAAAACCCCAAACTCCCCTTTGCAGCGGTACATGCTGATCCTGATATTACGGCAGACTGGAATACCCGATTTGGTCCTACGGCATTTGCATTGCCTAAGTTGGAAAGATATAGAGAAGCACATATCCGTGACCTGCTTGAAGCAATGGATATCGGTAGAGATACGTTGGAGGTTTACTATGACCTGCTTCGGGATAAAGTGATCCGAAAGTATATCCTTACCAACTTCTTGGATGAGATACCTTTTATCGGGAAAGGTGTTTTTGTCAAAGATGCGCAGAAGATCATTCCAACTTTGAGAAAGAGAGATATCGTCTTTGCAGATGGATATGGCGGTATGCGCCCACAGATTATTGACAAAACCAACCATACACTCATGATGGGAGAAGCCAAGCTTGTCAAAGGTGGTGCGATCTTCAACATGACTCCGAGCCCTGGTGCCAGTACATCCTTGGCCATTGCAGAGAAGGATACGATCCAGATCTGCAAGTTTTTGGATCGAAAATTTGATAAAGCACGCCATGAAAAAGAGATAGTCAACAAATAAACGGAGTTAGTGGTATAATACTTCTAAAAAAGGAAGTATCATGCCATTGTTAGATAGTTTCACCGTCGATCACACGAAGATGATAGCACCAGCTGTCAGAGTAGCCAAAAAAATGAGCTCCCCTTCCGGAGACAAGATCACAGTATTTGATCTGAGATTCTGTGTGCCAAATCAAGAGATACTTGATGAAAAAGCCATTCATACCTTGGAGCATTTGTTTGCCGGGTTTATGAGAGAGCATCTCAACGGAAAAGGTATAGAGATCATAGATATTTCGCCTATGGGATGTCGTACAGGATTTTATATGTCGTTACTTGGAGCGCCTCAGAAAAAAACTGTAGTGAAAGCATGGAGACGATCTATGCAGGATGTACTCAAGGTCAAATCCAAGAGAGATATTCCCGAACTTAATAAATACCAATGTGGTACCTGCAAGATGCATTCACTCAAAGGAGCGCAGAGAGTAGCTACAGATGTGCTCAAGCGGGGTATCGGTGTCATGAGTAACAAGGCATTGAAACTTAGTAAAAAGAAGCTCAGAGGCGGTAATATATGTTGATCTTGGTGCCAGTTGATACTACAAAGGATACAAAAGCGAAGATCAGCACATTGGCAGAGGTTCAAAAGTGGGCGCTTGTTGATTTTGATGAAGGCATGAGCAAATCGATTAGATTTTTTGATGACCGTACGCAGACAGGAGAAGCGTGGATCGATTTCGTAGTCCTTAAAAATAATTTTGAAAATTATATGGAGTTTATGGAAGAGAATATGATGGTACTGGCTGTTCGAGAAGAGGAGACACTGGAAGAAATCATCGAAGCCTTTAAATTTAAAGAACTTGATGAGGTTGGATTTTAACCTTTTGCCTTAAAGCTTTCTTTGCTTTTGCACAGATGAGCCAGAAAGCACTCATCACATTCTGGCTTGAGTGCCTTGCACCTGTATCTTCCGAAAAGTACCATGGCCTGATGGAGCAGATGAAGATCAGTTTTAAATTTCCTGCTGAGCTCCTCTTCACATTTGGTAGCGGTGATAGTACTGCTGAGACCAAGCCGATGTGCGACACGGTAGACATGGGTATCGACTGCCATGAGGTTGGCACCTGTATATTCGATCATCACGACATTGGCGGTTTTTTGTCCTACGCCTGCGAGTGTGACCAGCTCTTTCTGCTCTAGCGGTATCTCTCCCTCATAGTTTTCGATCACACTTTGTGCCATCTTGATCAGATTTTTAGCCTTGTTATTGAAAAAAGAGCAGGTTTTTATATAGGTCTTGACATCATCCAAGTCAGCATTGGATAGAGCGATAGGATTGGGATAGGCTTCAAAGAGTGCAGGTGTGATGAGGTTGACCCGCTTATCTGTGCACTGCGCAGAGAGCATGACAGAGATCAGTAGTTCATAGAGATTTTGATACTGCAGTTCTGTCACAGAATCTGGATACTGTTTCAGAAAGAGAGACTTGATCTCTTCGATCTCTTTTTTGGTTGCTTTTTTGATCTTTGCCATGGACTCTCCAGTGTTGGTTAATAATATATTTAACTTGGAGAGATATACTATCACCACCTATATTAAAACTAAGGAAGTAATGTAATGAAAAGAGCAAAGAATATACTATTGGTATTGGCACTGGGCACTACAATGGGCTATGCAGGCAATGTATTGGCAACAGTCAATGGAAAGAAAGTAACCACAGAAGATGCAGAAAGATTTATCAAGGCATCCAACCCTCAACAGTCTTTTACCACACTTAAAGAGAGTGACAAAAAGATCGTCACAGACAGGTTGGTTGAGAGGGTACTTTTTATCGAAGCAGCTGCAAAATCAGGCGTAGAGAAAGAGCCGGAATTTCAAAAAGCACTTGCGATCGCCAAAGATGAACTGATGATCAACCAGTGGATGAAAAATCAGTATGATGCAACGGTAGTCAGTGACGGTGAGGCAAAAGAGTTTTATGAGAAAAATAAAGAGCAGTTTAAAAAACCGGCACAGGTCAAAGCACGCCATATCTTGATTAAAGAGGATGAGGCAGCGGCTAAAAAGATCATTGAAGTACTTAAGCCATTGCATGGAGAGAAGCTCAAAGAGAAGTTTATCGAGCTGGCAAAAAGCAAATCAGAAGGGCCTACTGCATCTAAAGGTGGCGATCTTGGATACTTTGGTGAGGGACAGATGGTAGCACCATTCAACAAAGCAGTGTTTGCACTGGAGACAGGCAAGATCACGGAAGCACCTGTGAAGACACAGTTTGGTTACCATATTATCTATCTAGAAGATAAAAAAGAAGCTTCGGCAGTCCCTTATGAGCAGGCAAAAGTACAGATTGTCCAAAGCTTAAAACAAGCCCAATTTAGAAAAATGTTGGAGAAGAGTGCCAAAGAACTCAAAAACAAAGCGGAGATTGTGATAGAATCAGCACAGAAGTAATTGTTCATTACAGATTTTTCGGCTATAATTTGATAATTTACAAAATGAAGGAAGTTTGATGAAGAGATTCATGGTACTATGTGCGCTAGTGATTGTTACGGGTGTTTCAGCCAAAACCATTGCCACAGTAAACGGATATGCTATCGGTGAGAAAGAGGCAAATGCTTTCCTGAAGGTAGCTACTAAAGGCAAAGTTACCTATAAAAGACTAAGAAAAAAAGATAAAGTAGCTTTGGTAGAGAGACTGGCAGTTGATAAAATGGTCTTAAAAACAGCCATGAAAGAGATCAGTAAAAAAGAGCAAGAGAGTATTATTGCAGGCTTCTGGCTTAGAAAAAAAGCTGCCAAATACAAAGTCAGTGATAAAGAGGTCAAAAAGGCCTATAGCGAGAATAGAAAATTCTTTAAAGACAAGAAGGGTAAAATCATTCCTTTTGCAAAAGTCAAAGAGATGATCAAAAATTCAATTGCTCAGAAAAAAGCAGTCGCAAAAATGATGAAGAAGACCAAAATAGTGATGGATGGCAAGGTGATCTCTGCCCCAAAAGCAAAGAGCAAAACCAAAAAAAGTACAAGCAAAAAATCTTCCGATAAAAAGGTGAGCGGGAAATACTCTCTCTACACAGTTAAAAGTGGCAATACACTTTCCGGTATTGCAAACAGATATAAAGTAAGCACTAAAGAGCTACGTAAAATGAATGGTATGGACGCAAAGGCCATTATCAAAATAGGACAGAAGCTCAAAGTACCAGCCAAATAAAAGGAAGCACCATGTTCAGTAGAGTGTCAGAGTTTATCGAGCCAGGTGTTGTCTCGGGAGACAATCTTCAAAAACTCTTTGCGCATGCCAAAGAGAAGGGCTATGCGATCCCTGCGGTCAATGTCGTAGGCACAGATTCTGTGAATGCCGTGATGGAAGCAGCCAAAAAAGTCTCTTCTCCTGTGACTGTACAGTTCAGCAATGGCGGTGCTGTTTTTTATGCGGGTAAAGGTATGGATGCAGAAAAAGGTGCAGTACTGGGCGCTATCAGTGGCGCAAAACATGTACAACTGCTGGCAGAGGCCTATGGTGTGCCTGTAGTACTGCATACAGACCATGCAGCCAGAAAGCTGCTACCTTGGATCGATGCACTATTGGATGCGAGTGAAGCTTATTTTGCACAGCACGGGAAACCTCTCTTCTCTTCACATATGATCGATCTTTCAGAAGAGCCACTGGAGGAAAATATTGCTACTTGCAAAGCCTATCTGGAGCGTATGGATAAGATAGGTATGACACTCGAGATAGAACTGGGTGTCACAGGTGGTGAAGAGGATGGCGTGGACAATACGCATATCGATAACGCCTTGCTCTATACGCAGCCAGAAGAGGTGGCTTATGCTTATGAACAATTGAGCCAAGTCTCTGACAGATTTACGATCGCGGCTTCTTTTGGCAATGTACATGGTGTGTATAAGCCGGGCAATGTGACACTCACACCAAAGATACTTGACAATTCTCAAAAGTTTATAGAAGAGAAGTTTGGCACGGATAAAAAACCTGTAGATTTTGTTTTCCATGGGGGATCCGGATCAGAACTTTCAGATATCAGAGAAGCGATAGGCTATGGTGTGATCAAGATGAATATCGACACCGATACCCAGTGGGCATACTGGAATGGTGTGCGTCGTTATACAGAGAAGTATCGTGGCTATCTACAGGGGCAGATCGGTAACCCAGAGGGTGAAGATAAACCCAATAAGAAATTTTATGATCCGAGAAAGTGGCTCAGAGCCGGTGAAGAGTCTATGATCGCCAGACTAGAGCAGGCATTTGACGATCTGAACTGTATCGGGAGATATTAGGGGTTTGAAATAGAAAGTAACCACGAAGGTCATTCAGTGAGGGCACCCACTAGGGATTCCCCTTCATTTTAGAAGTCGTCCAGATCGATACTTGATTTGGCGTAGTTGGAGACATTGCTCTCAAAGAAGTTACTTTTTACATCATTCATATTTAAATGTTTCGTTACCAACTGTTGCAGATAGGTATTGGCTGTTTCTGGGAAGATAGGATCTAATCCTATTTTCTTGAGTCGCTCATTGGCGTAGTTGTGTACGGTTTGCTGCATCAGTTCTTTGGTAACTCCCATGATAGGAAAGGTATCGAGTAGGTAGTTCCCATACTCTAGTTCTATATCGACTGCTTCTTCTATCATCTTATACATGATATCGATAGTACCAGCATCGATGCTGTTCTCTTTTCGAATGGTTTTAAAGATATTGACAAAGAGTGGCAGGTGGGTATTGAGCTCATCTCTGGCGATGAACTTGATCATATCCCTGGCACCTGGTACCTTGTCACCCAGTACATAGATATAACTAAATCCCAATAAGAAGTAGATGCCTTCCAGGTTGACACTTGCCATGGCACTGGCGATCATCTTGTCTACAGAGCCACCATCTATATGTCTGGCAAACTGCTCTGCGATACGCATATTTTTGTTGTTGAGCGCGGCATCATGTTTATAGAGATTGAATACTTCCTCGGAATTACCACAGGCAT
>Ga0256827_10001334_pt1 | contig 15739 bp, 10 predicted proteins | sample CV84metaG_FD_185977 | JGI IMG/M metagenome (GOLD analysis project Ga0256827, IMG submission 185977) | Hydrothermal vent microbial communities from East Pacific Rise, Pacific Ocean - CV84 | ecosystem: Environmental > Aquatic > Marine > Hydrothermal vents | place: Pacific Ocean: East Pacific Rise... | reverse complement strand
ATCATCGCAAGAGCAATAAACATAGTAGTCATTAGTTTACCACCAAGACCTGGGTTTCTAGCTGTACCAGCAATAGTTGCAGCAGCAGTGTGACCCATACCAATAGCTCCACCAAGAGCAGCAAGACCAAGACCAACACCAGCAGCAACTACTGAGTAAGCTTGAACCATTTCGCTATCTGCAGCGAAAGCAACAGCACTAAGTGCTAAGAAAAGTAAGAAAAACTTTTTCATTTTTAAATCCTTAAGTTAATGGGCTTTAAGTCCCCGTAGACTGAGTTCAAAATCCGTTCGGATAGCGTAAACACGAAAACGTGCCAACAAGCACATAAATGCAACCTGTTTCCCTACTAGAGATTCTTAATAACGACGCGATTATAGCTAAGATAAGATGAGATAAATATTAAGATAAGATAAGAAGTTTAAATTTTATTTTTTATTATTTTTATGTTACAAAATGATGCAATTATTCAATATACCCCAAGGGTATTTCCGATGGGCAAATCAAACCTACAGTTACCAAATATAAATTAGAATTCCGTAGGTTCGATTTCATCGAACGTAATAGTTTAGAACCTATTAAAGAATATAAGCAGGAGTACAAAGCTCCACTTTTTTACCTTTTTGTTCAAGAACAATAATGTCAATAGCATCACCAACATTGTAACGCTCTTCAAGATTATTTACTCTCTCTTTTGCTACTTTTGAGATGTGAAGAAGAGCATCGAAACCATCTGGCATCTCAATGAACATACCAAATTCAACAATCTTTTTAATACTACCAGAGTACTGTTTATTTACTTCATATACCATCTGTTTTTTAACAGGAGCAGAGGTAATACCATCAATAAACTCTTTTGCACCTTCAACATCTTCTTTTGAGGAACCTGTAACTTTTACGTTATTAGTGTCACGGTCAATGTCAATACTTACTGAATATTTCTCAATGATTTCACGAATAGTTCCACCACCTTTACCAATGATAGCCGGAATATGACTAGCATCTACAACAAACTCAACAGAACTAGGTAGTGCTGAACTTGGCTCCATATCAGCTAGAGCAGTTTCCATGATTCCTAAGATATGGAGTCTACCCTCTTTTGCTTGGTAAAGTGCCTCTTTTAAAACTTCAGCCTCTATTCCACCCAGTTTAATGTCCATCTGCATTGCTGTTACACCATCTGCTGTACCAGTAATTTTAAAGTCCATGTCACCGTCGTGATCTTCTAGTCCCATAATGTCTGAAAGTACACAATGTTTCTCTCCGTCAGTTACAAGACCCATAGCAATACCAGCTACAAGTTTAGAAGTTTCAACTTCTGCTGCTTTAAGTGCCAGTGAACCACCACAAACTGTAGCCATTGATGACGAACCATTTGACTCTAAAATTTCAGAAACCAAACGAACTGTTCCCTCTCTTTTAATATCAAGTGTAGGCTCTAGTCCACGTTTACCAAGGTTACCATGACCTAACTCTCTACGTCCTGGAGCTCTTGCTGGTTTTGCTTCACCTACTGAGAACCCTGGGAAGTTGTAGTGAACCATAAATGTTTCATATAGTGCATTTTTAGAACCAATTAAATCGTAAGATTGAGCAGCTTTCATATCACCAAGTGTTGCAGTAACTAGTGCTTGGGTTTGACCACGAGTAAAGAGACAAGAACCATGAACAGAAGGTAAAATGTTTGTCTCAATATCAATAGGACGAACTTCATTTAATGCTCTACCATCTGCACGTACTGATTTATCTAAGATGAGTGAACGAACTACAGATTTTTTATATGCTTCTAGCATTTTAGAGACTAACTCTTTGTCAGCCTCTTCACCTTTAGATTCAAGTGCATCTATGATACTTTGACGAACTTTTTTAAGCTCTTGACTTCTCTCTGATTTTGCCATTGACTGAACAGCAGCTGCAACAGCATCTGCATAATTCTCTTCAATAAACTTGTAAAGTTCAGCATCTTCTTTCTCTTCTGCTAGCTCTACTTCAATCTCTTCTTTTTTAGCTGGTGCAAAACCAGTTTCATATTCAGTAGTTGCCTGCTCAATAGCAGATTGTGCAATATCAATAATTTCTAAAAGTTCATCTTCTTCAAGTTCATTGGTTGCCTGAACATGCTCATTTTCAGAAGCGTGAACACACATCTCAATCATTAGTACATCTGAGCCAGAACCTACAACTAGAAGATCAAGAGTAGACTCTTCTTGCTCTACAAGTGTTGGGTTAATTAGTACTTCATCATCAATCTTTCCAAGACGAACAGCTGCAACTGCTTGGCTTACTGGGATGTCCGAAGTATAAAGTGCTGCTGATGCTGCATGCATTGCTGCAACTTGCATGTCAACTTCTGCATCTGCTGAAAGTACAGTTACTGTTAATACAACAGGGTAGTGAAAACCTTTTGGGAAAAGTGGTCTAATTGAACGGTCAATAATTCTTGAAGTCAATGTCTCAAAGTCACCTGGTTTAGTCTCTCTTTTAATAAATCCACCAGGAATTTTTGCAGCAGCATAAGATTTTTCAACATACTGAACAGTCAAAGGTAAAAAATCTTCCTCTACTGGTTTTGGGTCAATAGCAATAGCTGCTAAAAGTACAGCATCTCCACAACTGTAAAGTACAGCTCCACTTGCTTGTTTTGCTACTTTATTAAATCGGTATTTTTCTTCTAAATTATTACAACTAACTACAATATTTTGTTCTGTCATTATTGTCTCTTTCCTCGGTTATTTTTATCTTTCATAATCTGTTCAATTTCATCAAAACCAAACGGTTCTATATCTTCATAGTAATACTCTTTAGAGATATAGTCGTCAATTTTATGTGGACAAAAAATATTGTCACATATTGTTACCAAGTTTTCATAGACAACATTGTCTAAAACTGGTACAGCAATGAAAATATTTTTTGCCCCCAACGATATAGCTGTTTTTACAGCTGCCATCATGGTAAGTCCTGTCTCTACACACTCATCTGTTAAAATTACATATTTATCATCTAAGTTTCCTATGCTTTCCCCATTTCGATACTTTTGTACATAACTCAAAATTTCATTAGAGTATTTTTTCTGAGCTTCATTATAGATATAATCTTCAGGTATTTCAAAAGCATCTGTTAATGCTTTATGAATAACTATCTCTTCTGTTTCACCCACAATTGCAATGGTTAATTTAGGATTAATCAATGATTGAATTTTTTCCGTTAAGAGTATATCCATTGAAGCATTAAGTCTCTTTGCCAATTTATTTGCAAAATAGACACCACCCTCACTTATTGCCAAAACAATTACATTATCTAAAAAGTAGATATTAGAAGGTAAATCAGCAATTAATTCATCAGCTGCATCTTCTCTATTTTTAAATAAAATTTCTACTTTTTCTTCTATCAAATTACTTTCCTGAGGCAGCAGCAGCTGTTCCTAAAAGATTCTTTAAATCATTATCTACAAAACTAACACCAAGTCCTACAGAGACAGAATTTGCTCTACTATTTAGTAGATTATTACCACTAATATATGCATTGATATGTTTAAAGAACTGATAACGAATAGTTGTAGTTAAATTAAGATTTGTACCACGAACATCGGTTACAGCATTAAAGTCACTTAAGTTTGCACTTAGCTTTAGTGTATCATTTAAGGCAAAGTAATCTACCCCAAAACCACCTTGATTTTCAATAATACCTACACGAAATAGTAAATCATCAAAACGTTTTCCATATTGAGCTGAGAGTAAAAATTCTCCAGCTTTATGTTTCTTATTTCCTGCATAACCTCTCGCAAAAGAGTTATCTTCTTCAAATGATGGACCCGTTGTTATTCCAATCATATAGTATCTAGTAGGATCAGGTTTAAGTGTTAGATTTAAGTGTGATTTAGAATAACCACCATCATCATAAACTTCATCTGAACGCATCTCAACATGAAGCTCACTCTTAATCATTCCATCTAAGTATTTATCAACCTTTTGCATGGTCTCTGTACTTTCAGAGAAAAAACTGTCTACTGATGTTAAAGCACTAGAGAGACTCTTTTTATTACTAACAACTACATCGTTAATGTTATCTTCCATCTTAACAAACTTATCTAAAGCTGTTGGTAGCTTATTATCTAAAGTTTGACTAACTCTATCAAGATACTTAGTAATACTGTCTAACCTTGCCATAATTTGAGGCAAATCTTTATTGATGCCACGTCCTACTTTTGAAAACTCTTTTGATGTTAGAGTAATCTCATCACTCATTGTTGAAAACTTATTTAGGGTACTGTCTGCATTTGCAATAATCTGATGAATAGTTTCATTATCTTCTGTAGAGATAGATGCAAGCAGAGAGGTAAATTCTCTTAAATTTGACAAAGTCTCTTGAATATCTCCTTTTCCACCATTATTAAAAATATCTCTTAAATCTTTTACTAACAGTGAAATCTCTTTAAATGCTTCATCAGCAGAAGTTGAAGCATCAGCAATAGAAGATACTTTCTCCTCTTTACTTAAAAGTTGGTTTGCTTCTAACATAGTGGTTGAGTCACCCGGTCTAATATCTAAAAACTTTCCACCCAATAGAGAATCTTGTGCAATAGTAATAATTGAATTATTTGGGATTAAAACGCCTTCATCAATAAGGAGTTTTGTTTGAACATCATTATTAATTAATAATACTTGTTCTACATAACCAATGTCCACCCCTTTTAATTTAACTTTTGCCTTTTCTTTTAATCCAGAACCATCATTAATTTGAGCAACTATAGGATATGATTTTTTAAATAGATTATCAAAACTACTTAATTGTGTGAGTAGTCCAAAGAGGAAGAAGAGTGATAATGTAATAAAAAGACCAACTTTTGCTTCTGTTTTCATAGTTTATTTACCTTGTGAAGAGAATTCTTGTTCAATATTTTGTGCTATTCCACCCAATGGATTGAGATTCACTTCAAAATAGAGCATACTATTTCTAAATGAACTAACAAAATTTGGGATTCGTTCTTGTCCAATACTAAGCTTTGCACCCCAACATTTTTGATGATGAGACCAACCAATATTCCATTGATGATTAAAGCTTTGTGACATATCATAGTCACCTTGGACAAACCATTGATTATATTTATTATACTTATGAACAAATTGTGCATTTACAAAATTTGTTTTTTTATTTTCAGATAAAAAATCATTATTATAAAAATGTGTCAATATTATATCATACTTGCTTTGATTATAAGTAAGTGAAGAGGTAAGTGAGCGAAGTTTATTTTTATCTAAAGAGTAAAAAAGATTTGAGTAGAGATTAATTGAATCTTTACTATAACTTAGCTCATTATTAATATCACCTTTAGATAACTCTTCTTTTGGAAACTCAACAAATGAAAAACGATGTGAAAGTGTCATATCTATCTTTTTATTATAGTAATACTGACTCAATCCAATAGAAAAATTCTCTTTTTGTGTCTGTGTTACAAATAACTCTTGTTGCTCTTTATTTAAATCTAAATATTTTACAGGAGTCTCTTTGTCAAAAGAAGGCTTTGTATAGGTTAAAGATGGGTGTAGTGTATGCGTATTTGCACCATATTGTTTTACTAAATCTGATGAGAACTCTACTTTATGGATATTACGATAGTACCTATAATTTTTACTTTCATGATTTAAATTTGAAAAAGATACATCTGAAAGATACAGGTTTTCAGAAAATGAGAAATCAAGATAGTCATTAAAAAATGAATCATAATAGGTTATTGGTAAGTCAAATTCAGTTTGATATGCCCTACTCCCTTTAACTCTTGTATAGTTATGTAAACGTGCATCAAAAGTATAAAAAAGTTTATCAGAAATTAAATAGTTTATAAAACTATGATACTGTAATGAAGGTAACTCTTGAATTGTATTTGAGTTATCTGTTTTGGAAATATCAATATAATACTTTGCATAGAGACCTAAATAATCTTTTTCATCATAAACAAAAGCATTTAGCCGTGACTCTACTAAATTAGAAGAGAGCAGTGAAGAAGCCCTACTCTTTTGTAAATTTAAATACTCTAAATCATTTAAATACGTTGCATTAATATAGAGTCCACTCTCATACTTGTTTAAAAATGTACTCTCTGGTAAAATATCTGTTGATTTATAAAGAAATTCAAAACCATAATGCTCTTTATTGAGATCGTTTTCTAAAGCAAAATCACTATCATTTTTAAAATAACCTGTCGTAAATGCACCTTCTGAATGATTGGAATCTACAAAACGTGTTGTTATGTGTCCTCCTACTCCTCTACCTGTACGAATTTGAGGATTAAATTCCATATCCAAATTATTTGCAAGTACATAAAAAATTGGTTGCTGATAGATAAATCCTTCGTTCTTAGAGACTCTAAGTTTAGGAAGTAATAGTCCAGTTGTACGCTCATCTACAGTAGGAAAAGCAAGATATGGGAAATAGAAAATAGGATGATTGAAAAAAGAGAGTTTTGCATCTTTCAATGAAATAAAATTTTTATTTTTTCTATAATTAGCCTCAGCAAATTCAATTGTCCAATCGGGGTTATGCTTACTACAAGATGAGAGTTTTGAATTATAGATGATATAATTATCATCTTCTTTTTTTGCCTCTTGTGCATCAATCCACAAATCCTCTTGGGTTGTCAATAAAACTTTAGAGAACTTAATAGATTTTGTACTTGTATCAATAATTAATTCATCAGATGAGACCTTTGTCTCATCTTCTTTAATCATCTCCACTCCACCAGAAAGTGTAAGAAGTGATGCATTTTTATCATAGATGGCTTTTTGAGCTTTCAATAAAGCACCATTATAAAGTAAAATAACATCCTGCGTTGCTGTAAAATAGTCTGCTGTTGCTCTAATATGCTTAGAAAATACTTCAACACTCTCTTTTGCATTAAGTGCTGTCATTAAAAAAAGTAAAACTAAGAGACTACGCATCAACATCCAAACTACTATTTATTAAGTACCTGATAAGCAATATCAGTTCTACACTGTTTACCAGCATAATGTACTTGACCCACTAACATATATGCACGACTTTGTGCCTCTGCAATAGTATCACCCATACCTACACAAACAAGTACTCTTCCACCTGTTGCATAGAGTTTACCATCATCACCACGGCTTACACCTGCATAAGAGATATGTGCATGTTCAGCAAAAATATCATCATGAACAATCTCATCTACAATAATCTCAGCAGGAGCTGAACTCTTATAAGGGTAATCTTTTGAAGCCATAACAACACCAACTGCAAACTTATCATGAAATTCAATCTCTAAACTCTTAAGGTCGTTTGTTGCACCTTTATAGAACAAATCAAGAGCAGAAGACTTAAGAAGTGGCATAAGCTCTTCACACTCTGGATCACCAAAACGTACGTTATATTCTAAGATAATTGGTTCATCATTTACTACCATAACACCAATAAAAAGTACTCCTTTAAACGGCATACCTTCACTTTTCATTCCTTCTAAAGTAGGAACAATAACACGCTCATCTAATTTTTTATAGATTTCATCATTTACTAAAGGTGTTGGAGCATATGCACCCATTCCACCTGTGTTTGGTCCTTGGTCATCATTAAGAAGTCTTTTATGGTCTTGTGCAGCAGGTAGAACCACATAATCTTCACCATCACAAATAGCAAATACAGAAAGCTCATAACCATCTAAAAACTCTTCAACTACAATAGAAGTTCCAGCATCACCAAATGAGTTACCTGAAAGCATCTCTCCAGCTGCTCTCTTAGCTTCATCATGACTCTGAGCAATAATAACACCTTTACCACCACAAAGACCGTCTGCCTTTACAACAATAGGAGCTTCAAGAGTCATAATGAACTTATATGCAGCCTCAATAGAGTCTGTTTCAATATATTTAGCAGTTGGTACATTGTGTCGTGCCAAGAAGTTTTTCATGAAAATTTTTGAACCCTCAAGCTGTGCAGCTTGTGCTGAAGGACCAAAGATTTTAAGCCCACGCTCCTCAAAAAGGTCAACAATTCCATCTACCAATGGAGCTTCTGGACCTACAATAGTGAGCTCTACACTATTTGCTTCACAAAAATCAGCCAATTCAGAAAAATCTGAAATTTCTAAATTTGTCCCTAACTCATCTGTCGCACCATTTCCTGGAGCAAAATATAATTTTTCAACTTTTTCATCTTTTTTAAGTGCCATTCCAATAGAGTATTCTCGTCCACCAGCACCAATTACTAATACATTCACTTACACTTCTCCACAATAAAATATTGTTGGCATTATACACAAATGATTATTTGAAAGAAATTCGAAAATAGAGGAATTAAAAAGAGTGATTATAAAAAGAAATGAGAATAACGTAACAAGTTACGTTAAGCACCCGAACAGCCGTTCTGCATAGAAGCCGGCCCTAAAAAGCCAACGGTGTAGGAGGGAGTCTTTTTTAGGAGGCATTTTCTCGTAAGCCAAGCTCACTCAAGCGAAAGCACCTACACACCAAAGAACTACATGTCCCACAATAGATAATGTTGGACCACAAATAACAGTAGTCGAACCATTCAGGATGTTTAAATTATAGCAAAAATAGAGAAAAAAGTCACTATTTTTTTACTTTTTTTCTACTTCTTTTGCTTTTTTTATACAAGAATCAATTAGAGCTTCATCTGCAATGACAAATTTACACTCACTAGGTAAGTGTTCTTTTGTTGCATGACCAATCAAGACAGCTACATAACTCTTGTGCCATGTAAAATTTTTAAAAAAACATTTTATGGTTGAGGGAGATGTAAAAATAATAACTGCATCTTTTTGAGGTTGCTCTTTTTTTTCATAACGTACACAAGAGGTCTCATAGATAATCTGCTCTTTTAAATTAATATTATGTTTTTCTAAATAGGCTTTGCTATTAAAAGAGACCTCTTTAGGTCGTAAATAGAGTAGTTTTTTAAAAGAGAATTTATCTTGAATATCTTTTGCTAAAACCTCTCCATAAAACTCTTTAGGATAGTAGATAACCTCCCCTCCAAGCTCTTCAATCTTCTTTTTTGTAGCTCCACCAATAGCAATGCAAGGATAATTTTTCCAATTTTTGTCAATAGCATCTGCTGAGACTACAGCTTGTTTAGAGGTAAACATGAGAGTATCACAGTGCGAAAAATCAATGCTCTCTTTAACTATTTTAAAAGTTATCATAGGTAAAGAGAGTGTTCCCTCTTTTTTAAGAGGAGAGAGAAGATATATCATACTATATTAGAGACCATCTGCCCATTTGCACAAGCATCATTAATAGCAGAATCATCAAATGGATCATAGTGAGGAGTAATTACCCAACGTTTTTTACTATCAAGTTTCATAATCTCCTCTTCAATTTCATCGGAAATTCTATGTGCCTCAATAAGGTAAAGATTTGGTTGTAGTACCAAATGAAACTCAATAAAATTAACCGTTCCATCTGTTCTTGTTTTAAGCCAGTGGTAGCCATTAACCTCTTTATGTGCATCAATAATCTCTCTAATCTTATCAACATTCTCTTTTTCAATAGCTCTATCAAGTAGAATAAGCACACCCTCTTCTATAATCTCATATGCAGAGTAGATAATGTAAATACCTATTCCAAAACCAAAAATAGCATCTACAATATCCCAACCAGTTAAATAGACAACTAGTAGAGCCAGTAAAATCACTCCATTTGACCAAAGGTCAGTTTGGTAATGCAGTGCATCAGACTTAATGACTAAGTTATCTGTCTCTTTTGCCACTTTTAAAAGGTAGCGAACCAAAGCAAAAGTTACTACTATGGAGATAAGCATAACTACAATAGCAGGAGTTAAAAGTCCAGTAGCTGAACCATTCCAAGCTTTTTGAATGGACTCATAAATAATATAAAGCCCAGAGATTGTAATGACTGTACCCTCAATAACAGCTGCAATGGCTTGTACTTTTCCTTTTCCGTAATGAAACTCATCATTGGCTTTCTCTTCTGACTTTTTAATGGCAAAAAAGTTAAAAATAGAGATAAGTGTATCTAGTAATGAATCAATAGCAGAAGCTAAAACAGCCACCGAACCAGAGGCTATTCCAATAAAAAATTTAATAAGTGTTAAAACTGTTGCAACAAAACTAGCAACAACAGTAGCTCTTTTTTCAGGGGACATACTCTTGAAAAACATCTCTTTTCTCTCTTTATTTTATTTTTTGAAGTGTACCATTTTAAACTTATCACCCATAATAGTTGGAGCAATAAGTGTCTTAACTTTATCTGCTTCTCGAACATAGTTTGCTTGACTTGCTTGTTTAGCGAACTGTTCTAAAATATCAATAAGCCCAAAACGCACCAATGCTCTAGCCTGTGTCTCGTACTGGTCAAGCTCAAACCCAGCCTCTTCAAAAGCCTCAATGACATGTCCAAAGTTTACATCGTATGTAATGTCAGCTGTTTTAAACGCTTCTGCAAGTTTTAACTCTTCATCAAACAGTGGAAAAGTCTCATGTTTTTGGTAAACACGAATAGAGAAGTCATTTCGTACAAACTTCTCACCATAGTCAAACGAAACAAAGTCACAATGTTTAATGCCTTTTGCCATGTGCAATGCAAACTCTTCGTAACCTACAGCAACTTCGCCTTTTACTTGTCGGTGTGTAGAAGCAAACTCAAGCAGTTCTTTATCTGCATCTCTCCACTCCACAACATTGTCTACCACAAAAGCCTCTTCGCCATCTTTTATGAGTTCACAAGGAAAGGCATCAAAGATTTCATTTGCCACCAAAAATGCATACTCTACTTCCACCTCATCAATGTCATTAAAATGAGTAATCTGAATGTCAGAACCAAAACGCTCTTCTATGTATTTTAATTGTTCCTGCTGAACATGAGGCTGACGCTCCACGATTCCAAACTTCAAGGTCTGAACCAATGTCGGGTCAAGAGTATAGAGCCACTGAATCATATCACAAAGCAAATACCCTTTATGAGCCCCAACTTCAATGAGCCAACCATCTCTTTTGAATACTTCTTCTTGAATAAGCTTATAAAAATGGTTCGCAATACTCGCCCCAAAAAATGAGCTGGTACTCACAGCCGTATAAAAATCACCCTCTTTACCAATAGCTTTAAAGGTCTTATAATAACCATCTTCCCCATAAAGCCACTCATTCATGTATTTGCTGAAATTCAATGTTTTCCCTAATGCTGTTTTTTGGGATTATAGCAGTTTTTGACTTTGTATTAATATTTTACTAAACTAAAGTAATCTGTTCCAAATACTTAAAATCTTTTTTGTTCCAAGTAAAAAGGTCAATATTATACATTATGACAGTTGAAGCAATCAAAGCATCCATTATTTTTGTATTGTGTGAAAGTGTATATCGGTCTAAAATTTCTTTAGCCAATGAGATAATTTCATGATTCATTTTAAGAACTTCAAATTTCATTATTTTCTTTTTAATATAGTTGAGTTCTTTTTTATCTCTAGCTCCTTGATAAAGTTCCATAATCACTACATCATTAATATAAACTGTATCAAAACTATCAACATAAGTAACAAGCTCTTCATTATCACGATTTTTTATATAGTCAATAACAATATTGGTATCAACAAAAATTATCGCCATGAACTCTCTCTTAGTTTTTTAGCATAAAGAGATACATCATCTATATCTGCAAAGGGGTTTGCATCTTCATTTACCTCACCTAAATTATCAAATTTTAATTTATAAGAGTTTTTAGCAGGGTCAATAGGTGTAATATTGAACTCATTTTTATTTTTATATTTTTCAAGATTCATTAAAATAAATTCAGAGAATTTTTTAACATCCGATTTAAACTCATTGACAAAAAACTGTTCTATCTCTGGATTATCTATTTTTATAGTCATAGTATTACCTCTCTTTTTGATATGATTTAATTATAACGCATTTTTATTAAATCACATTATCTCTTTTTCTTACTTTTCCTCAACTTTTCAAGATTCTCTTTCTCTTTTTGTTTCATATCAAAAGGATCTTTTAATTCTGTATCAAAATCCTTCCAAGTCTTCTCTAGGTTTTCAATCATTACATCTCTTAACTTTGAAAGTTTATATTTTCTATCAAATTTATCATTTGTTATATTATCAACTTGAAAAAGAACTTTCTCCTCTATAAGAAGCTTATTATTTTCATAAATACTTAACTCTCCTAGAATATCATTTCTTAAGGCATTTACAGAAATTATATATTTCTGTTCTTTAAATAAGAATGTATAATAATGATACCCTTGATTACCTTCATACGTTACTTCACCATTCCAAAAAATCATACTAGGCTTTTTAGCTTGACTTTCTTCTTTTTTCCATATGGCACATCTATAAGAAGAATCAGTTAACTCATCAATTCTTATTTTATAATTTTCAGTAATCCAAATTAACTTATTCTCTTTATAATCTTTCAGTAAAATATATATTAAATTTTTATCTTGCCTCTTTAATTTTTTTTGTAATTTTTTTTCCTCTTCCGAAGTATAATTTATTGCAATAATCTTTCCCTCATTAATCCAAATTAATCCATTATTAAACATTGTTCCTTTATATCCAACTTCACTCCAATCTTTATCAGAAGCACTAAGTAACATACTTATTAACCTTTCATCAAAAATTTGACTATATCGTTCAATAAAATCTTTTTTATCTTTAATATCAGGAATAAATCCAAATCTTTTTAAAGGATACTCTATTAGATTTGCGACCTCTTGTTTATTGTTTTTTTCTACATGCATAGTTAATTTATTAATAATTTTCCTAGTTAAAACATCTTCATTAAAGTCCCATGTATCACTCAAAAAAGAAGTTTGTTCGTGAGTAAAATCAAAGTTTTCTTGATTAATATGATTGAAAAAGTCTATGACCACTAAATCTTTAACTCTAGAATTATTCGTAAACTTATGTATTATATTTTGCAACTTATCTATAGATATATTTCTTGTACCTAAAACAAGCTTTCTTACATTTCCTATGTCTATACCAATAAGAAACTCTTTAGTAACTGTTAAAACAAATGGCATAGTGTCATCATGTAACTTTTTTTGTATTTCATCTCTTTCTTTACTACTAGAGAAGGTAGATATATTAAAACAAATTTCTTCATCTGTTATATTATTAAACTCATTTATCACGTCACTAATAACCCTCATCTCAGCTATACTATCACATACAATAACAACCTTTTCATCACTTGTTATCATATTTAATATAGTTAATGAAATTCTTTCTAATAACAAAGGTGTATTAGAATTTAATAAATCAATATCTTCTATTCTCTCTAATCTAAAAGGCTCAACGGTATCATCATTAATCGCATCTTGATAAGAATATTTATAAATAACCTCTCCAAAATATTCTTTTATTTTCTTGCTATTTTTTTGACTAAATCCTATCTGTATAGCATTTAAATTATTACTTAAAATATATTCTAAGTTTTCCATACTTGATGGTATATTATCTATAATAATCATATCAAAAAAGTTTTTTTCTAAAGATATTTCTTCTCTTCGCATTAATTGAATTGTTGCAAAAAATAAATTTTTGCTATAATCTACAACTCTATTCTTACCTGAAATTTCATATACTTCCCCTAATACTTTCATTATATTCATTGATTGATGTACTAACATTTTTCTATCACTTAAAAATAAAACTCTAGGCTTTCTACCTTCATACAAATTTGAGTTATAAAGTTTATTTATTACTTCTAAAAGAATTACAGATTTTCCTGTTCCTGCTACTAAAGAGAGAAGTATTCTTTTATTTTTATTTCTTATTTCTTGGATAATAGCTGTAATTGCTTCTTTATGGTGTCGCTTTAAATTATTGTCAAAATAAGAAATATTTTCTAATTCTTTATATTTAAAAGACTCATCTATTTGTTCTATTTTAATTTGTCCTAAACCTAAAACTGTTTGTTTTCCAACACCTATTAATTCTCCAAGTTTTAAAAGTTCATAGCTATACTCATCTATTCCAAAAACAATTATTTCTCCTATAATTCCATCTATTTTCATATTTTTAACTTGTTTATTAGCTTGACGAACCAAAGATTTGTATTCCAATTTTTTAATGACTGAGGTATAACTTGGCTTATGATTAAGAGTAAATACTTGCTTCTTATTTAAATATTCTTCTTTTCTTTGATTAATAGAACGAAGTATATCATCTATTTCTAGATCATTTTTTAAGAACTTATTATTTTTTTTAATCTTAAGTGGTGTAAGTAGTTGTATTTTGATATTTGAATTAAAATTATCTAATATAAATATTTTTGGAAAAATTTTTTGATTTTCAAATGCTATATTATTTAAAAAAGTTTTATTATTCACTATCATAGTGACATTATTAAATTTAAAATTATTTTTACTAATTCCATTTTGAGTTAATGCTATTCGTAATGCACTTAATATATGCTGTAATCCATTACATCCTTCCTGAAATAAATAAAGTCCAAAATCAAATTTACCACTTCCAAGTTCTACTTCAAGACGATAAGGAGAGAACGTATTTTTTTGTTCATAAACTTTGTAATAAAGACAATCTTTAGTAATGGCACATCCTTCACACATATAAGAAGGATTAATACAAGTTATTTCTTTTAAAGCATACCCCATTGCTCCTCGTATCATAGAACCTATGAAATATGATGCTTTTTTATTTGTATTAATTTTAACTTGAATATAATAATAAATTAAATTCTTTCTATATATATTATCAAATAATTCTTTTTTATTAACCTGTCTATCAATTCCCCGAGCCACCTCATAATACACTCCTCCTTTCCTCTTCAAAACCTTAGAAGCCAATTTAGCATAAGCCAAACTCTCATCATGTAAAGAAAAATCTCCCTCAAAAACCCCATTAGGGTCAGCCAATAGTGCCTTAAAATCAAACCCAATCCCCAAATGACTACTCACAAAATTAGACATATCAGCCATAATCTCAAAAGATTCATCAGCCGAAATATTCGCATTTAGTTCTTCTCTTACTTTTGGATAAAAATCATAATGAATATCTTTAGATTTCTTTCTTCGCTCTATCAATCCACCTAAAAACACTTCTGCCACATGAGCTTGATTACTTTTTGGTAATCTCTCTTCTTGGAGTATTCTTGTCACTTGAAAGTCTACAGGTAAAACAGACATATAAAAAGCCAGTTTTTGAGCTGTAGGTGAAGCTTGTGAATAGAAACGTTGCATTCTCATTTCAGTTGTTATATCTTTTTTTAGAGGAGTCTTTAGTGGTTCAAAATCTAAGTTTTCTAACTCAATCCCACTAATACTATTGTCTTTACTGTTCACTACAACCTTTGCCCATGCTTGTAGTGCGTAAGGATCAAAACTAATAATAGGAATTTTTAGAGCCGTATTCTTTTTTTTAGAAGATTTAATTTGCAATTTTTTATTAATAGGGTTAAAACTATTAGACGAGAGTCGTATATGTTTGCCTTTGAAAAGCATTGTCCCCATCCACATCTCTTTTGGGAACATCTGTAAAATAGAAGTAAACGATTTGATTGTCCATCTCTCTATGCTTTTAAACGCTTTTCCACTCTTCCACGCAGGAGCAATACAATCACTCATAACCCATACTAAATTACGCTTACCATCTATGACCACAAGCTTTTCAGAGACTTCTCTTTTTAACGCTTTGTCAACATAGAGTATTGGTTTTTCTTTTTTTGTATCCCAATAATAGATAGAAATCCTAGAAAAAACTCCCATGGTCATAAGCATCTGTT
>Ga0256827_10001333_pt1 | contig 15745 bp, 9 predicted proteins | sample CV84metaG_FD_185977 | JGI IMG/M metagenome (GOLD analysis project Ga0256827, IMG submission 185977) | Hydrothermal vent microbial communities from East Pacific Rise, Pacific Ocean - CV84 | ecosystem: Environmental > Aquatic > Marine > Hydrothermal vents | place: Pacific Ocean: East Pacific Rise... | reverse complement strand
AGTTACATTAGAGCGTTATATTTCGGAAGAGAGTATAGTTAAGAATGGTATTAGAGATACTAAAGATTATATTCAAGCTAGAAGTTTATCGGAAATATATACAGATGCTACTGAAGCGGTTAAAGAAATATTTAATAACAATATAGATAAAGACCTTATAGAAATCACCGAAGAAGAGGAAGAGACATTACGTGTTGAATTCTTCAACAGCCCAGAATACAAATCAGGGCAGATAGATAACTTCCAAGAGTACCTTAAAGGCTTAGGTTTTAGATTACCAGAAGGTTGGATCTCTAAGAAGACTGCGTGGGTTAAACAAAACCTTTACCCTAATGCAATTATGGACAAGTTAGCACAAAAAGCTACAGACAAGTTAAAGAGCTTTAATAAGGCTAGAAAGCTTAAGTTACTAACTAGTGATGAGAATGCTATTATGCGTAAACTCTATATCGATAGTCCTGAGTACCAAGATGGTAAGATCGATGATTATGATAAATGGTTAGAGATACAAGGTTATCGTAAAGAGTCTATGTGGCAAAAGTTTAAGAAGCAGTTTAAGTTAAAGACTTGGTTAGAGCGAACACGTAAACTAGATAGAAAGATAGTTGGCGCGGCGTTTAAGGGTGCTAAGGCGGTTACGAAATTCGGCGCAAAAACATCTTTTGATATAGCGTCGGCTCCAGGTAAAGCCGTGATTAATCTCGGTGCCAAAGGTTTACATAAAGTAGGTCTCCGTGAGAAAGATCACGTATTCGAAGGCACTCGTGCTGGTAAGATAGCTGGTGGTGCTTTAAAGGCTGCGATGTTCCTACCTAAACACGCTGTTGGCGGTGTTGCTAGTTTAGTGCCTGGGTCAAGACATCTAGGTTTTGCGTCAGGTGGTACTAGATCTGTAGATAAGAAGATTTTACGTGCTGCTGTTGGTGGCGGTGGTAAAGCTGCGGCGTTAGCAGCTAAGATCACAGGTAAAGGTTTAATGGGTACTCCTGGTGCCGCGTTATCTGTTGGTGGTAAGTTAGTTAACGTATTAAAACCAATAAGCACTGTCAGTTCCGACATTAGACGTATGGAGCAAGAACACGATGAGAAATCTAGAGCTAGATATAAAGAGATAGCGCCAGACGGTAACGTAGATGAAGCTATGGAAAAATATAATAGACCTGTAGTTAATTCTGAAGTAGCGTCAGTTATCGAAGCAATAAACCCTACTAAAGGTGATCGAGCATTAAATAAACTTAAAAGTGTTTTTACTAAGAAAGAGAAAACTGAAGATAAAGAGATAGCTAAAGAGTCTAAACAGACTGAAGAAACTATATCTAAAGTTACTGGTGATGATAAAGTAGAAGCTTCTAAGCCAGTAGATAAGAGTGATTTATCGCCTACTATAGCACCAGAAGGAATGTCTGAAAAGGACATAAAAGAGATAAACGAACAATCGCCTGAGAACAAGAGCATAAGCTTATTAGGTAAGATAGTTGGTGGTATCACGGGTCTTACTGGTACTGTTAAAGAAGGTACTGCTAGTATGATAAGCGGTATAGGTGGTAGTATTTCAGGTTTTATGTCTGATAAGTTTGGTATTAACAAAGAAAATCTAAGTAAGGGTGTTGGTGCTGTTAAAGGAGCATTAGGTCAATTAGCAATAGTTAAAGCAGGAGCTTCAGGCGTTAAGAAATTCCATCGAGGAATAGAAAGAGCAGGTAGTTGGGCTAAACGATTAACTAAGTTAAACACTGATGAAACTGACGAGAATGGTGATAAGAAACTAACGAGACTAGGTAAGATAGTTAAGGGTGGTAGTGAAATTGGTAAATGGATGAAACGTCTGTTAGTACCAGTAATGCTATTAGTTGGTTATGGTAAGAAACTCTGGACTGGTATAAAGGAAGGAACTAAGCAGATATGGAAAAATATCAAAAGCGCTGGCACAAAAATCTGGGACGGTGTTAAGGGTTTAGGTACAACAATATGGGAAGGTATAAAGGGCATACCTGGAGCTATAGGTAAAGCAGTTAGTGACGCAATATCAGGTATTAAAAAGAAAGTTACTAAAACATATAATAAAGTTAAAGATAAAGTGGTTAATACCTATTCCGATGCTAAGTCTAGTATAAAGAGTTTCTTTGGTTTCGGGGATGATAAGCTAAGTAAAGCTAAAAAACTTAAAGAGGAACAGGGTCGTATTGACCGAGAGAGTAGAGCTAATAATATACTTACAAAAGCATCCGTAGTTACTGGTGTATCCGCAGGTGTAGTTAATGCTAACTCGTTAAATGAAGAAGATGTTGCTGAAACTAACAACAATACTGATTTAATTAAGTTACCTAAATTAAACAGAGAACAACTAGCGAGTATAAATAGTGAAAAAATAAAACCGTTAGAAAATAACATTATACCGAACCAGACAACAGTGGTTGATAATGATGTTACTAAAGTTCGCGGAATTAAATTACCTAACTTAACACCCGGGTCATTAGGAACATCGTTAGGTGAGCAATTAGCACAAGATGAAATAGCTGAACTTAAAGCACAAAATCTAAAAGAACGAGAAAGACAAGAAGAGTTAGCTAAATTATTAAAAGCTGAACAAGAACATAAACTTTATAAGGGTATAAAGGGTAGCGCTAAGAAAGAGCCAACAAAGTTATCACCTAGCCCTAATGATAAATGGACTATTGAGAAAGATAACATTTATGTAGTGTATTTCACGCCCGGTGACGAAACGACATTACTAGGTAAAGAACGTAATAGACGTATTAGGTATATGGTGCGTACTAAGAAAATATTCGATGATGGTTATGAAACTATTAAGAATCCTGATGTCGGGCTACCAGCTTTCAAAGTATATAATAAAAAGATAGTTAAAGAGAAGAAAGAAAAAGATAAGTCTGTTTGGAGTGCTTTCAAAGAGGGATTTACTGGTAAGGAATATCCTCTTGGTGATAAGATACCGTATAGTAAATTTGATAAATATACAGATGTTAACGGTGTTATTAATATTGCATATTTTGCGCCAGGTGATCCCGAAACATTACGCGGTCAAGCTCGTAATCAACGTATTACGTATATGACTATCGGTAAGAAGCTATATAACGATAGATATGATGATATTAAAAATGCCGACATAGGTATACCTAAATGGTATAATGCTAAGAAACGTAAACCTATTAAACCTAAAGGTGATAAGAGAGACATTAAGAAAGATGTAGATGGCGATTCTGTAGCTATGCCGAATGTAGGTGATAGTGAACGAGCAACTAAGCACATCAAGAAGATTAAAAATGACTTAATGGAGCTAGAGGGTAATAAAGTAAATGTTATCCAAGCTAAACCAGGTAATAAAGATACCGCGTATGGTAGAGAGCGTAATAGACGTTTAAAATATATGCGCAAATCAGGGTTAGTGTATGATGATACAGAGTCCGAGATATCTAATGAGAAATTAGACTTACCTAAATTCCTAACTAAGAAACCTAAGCCAGGTATAAAGAAGATAGAAGATGTACTTCCGTCTGAATCGATAGCTAAGTTAAAAGCTAATTTAGTGGATGGTAAAGTACCAGAATTAAAAGATAGCAAGTTGCAAACTAAACCAGTTGTTCAGCGTCCTGTTAATGAAGTAGAGAATAATGTAACACCTACATCTTTACAAAGCAGTACATTTAATAATAGTGTTACGTCTAATGTAGCATCAAAGGTTACTGATAAGACAACTAAAGTTATAGAATCGTTAACACCTATAAAAACTCAAACTAATATAGATGCTCGTTCTAGCAATAGCGTCACAACACCTAAAATGACACATACGGTAATTAGTCCAACAGTTACTAAAGTCAACGCTAGCGAGAGCTTAGATAGTGTTAAACCGCATAAAGTGACAGCAGTTAAAGAACCAACAAAAGAAGTTATAGAAAAGGTAGCTCCCAAAGCAGAAAATGTTATAACTCATAAAGAGCTTAATAATAAGATAGTGGAAGCTGTTACTAATAACATAACTAATAACGCTGGTGTGAAGCATATTAATAATATAGAAAATAAGACTGATAAAAGTGTTACTAATAATGAAACGGTGAATAAAGAAACTGTTACAAAACCAGTTACATCTAATAAAACTAACAACGCTACAACAAATATGGTTCTAAACACACCTAAAACTAAAGAGGTTATAGCTAAGGTTTTACCAGCAGTTACACCTAATGTAGTTAATAACATAACAAACCACTCGCCAATTACTAATAACGTCACTGAGGGTAATGCTAGTCGCGCAATGACAGCAGGTAATGTTGTAGAGAGCACCAGCAATGTAACTGATAAAATGGAAACTAGACCACTAGGTGATAAGATACCATTAGGTGCTGAAGAGAAATTTTTAACAAGAGGTAACCAAGTTAAGGTTGTTAGCGCGACACCAGCTAGTCCTAAAACATTAAGAGGTAGTGCGCGTAATACTAGAATTAAGTATATGATGCGTAAACATTTAATATTCGATGATAGGCAAAGTGATATTAAGAATGTTGACATAGGGTTACCTAGCTATACAGAGGCTTCAGAAACAATTAACAATGTTTCCAATACAACCACAACTGTTAAACCTAGAAGGGTGACAACAGTTACTAATAGTGAATATCGCGCTAAACCACAAGTTAAATTAAAACCCAATGAGCCATTAGACTTTAGTAAACCTGGTAACGAGTCTATACCTGTTGACGAGAGTTTACCGTTAGGTCCAAAAATTAAAAAGCATCGTATGTTGGATAACTGGAGTTATCGTAAAAAAGATAACACTATCAGAATAGGTACAGCTAGACGTATGTTACCCACAACACAACGTAATGTTGCGAAGAATCAACGCGTTGAATATATGCGTAAAACTGGTAAAATCTATGATGATCGTAAAGATACTATAAAGAATAGAGATCTGGGATTACCTAATTACTTCACTGGTGGCGATAAACCTAAACAGAAAATAGTTAAACCTAAAGAGGAAAGCTCTATTTGGGGTAGTCTGTTTGGTGGAATTAAAGAACCAGAAGAGAACACAGACTCAACTGTTAAAGAATCTAAAATACCTGAGACTAAAAGCGTGATACCTATGGGTAAGCCTATACGTAAAGATTTTAGATTCGAGAATTGGTCTATGCCGCCAAAGACTAATAAAGTTTATATTGGTGTGGTTAAAAGAGCACCAGAAAATACTCTTATAGGCATAGCTAAAAATAAACGCGTTGCGGAAATGAAAAAGACACATATCTTATTCGATGATAGAAATGAGAAGATAAAGAATACAGCGATAGGATTTAGAAGTTTTAAAGTATACGATGTGAAATCTGAAGTGGTTAATGCTACAGAAGATAAAGTTACAGAAACTAAAATTAAATCAACTGATACGAAAACACTAACAAATACTACTGGAGAAAAACCATTAGGTAAACCTATAAAAAAGAATATGATGTTCGAGTCTTGGAGTTTACGTAAAGGAAGTAATCGTGTAAATATAGGTGTTGTGAGAAAGACTTTAGGTAGGACTCTTATAGAAGTAGCTAAAAACGAACGCACTGATGAGATGAAGAAAACTGGTATATTATTCGATGATAGAAAAGAGAAAATTAAGAATACTACATTCGGGTTCCCGAGTTTTAAAGTATACGATAAGAAAGCAAAAGACCCAGTTGAAAGAGTTGCACCAACTGTAGATAAAACTACGGATGAAAATGGTGTCATTATGGGGTCAAAACTTAAAAGAAGTATGACTGAGTCTTGGTCTTACTTTCCTAGAACTAATAAAGTTAACATAGGTCACGTACGCCCTAACCTAGGTAAAACTCAAATAGAGATAGCTAAGAATGTTAGAATAGCGGAAATGAAGAAAACTGGTATCCTATTCGACGACAGAAAAGAGAAGATAAAGAATACATCTTTCGATTTTCCTAGCTTTAAACCTATTAAGAAGATAGAACCAGTGAAGAAAACATTAACACCGGATGATTCTGTTAATGATGATTCTGAAACTATAGGAGAGGGTGGTGTTAAATTAGGTAAGAAGATACCTAAAGATTTAATGTTTGAATCTTGGTCTTTTAATAGCAATAACAATAAGATAACTATCGGTAGGGTTAAGCCATCTGATATGTCTACATTACGCGGACAAGCTAAAAGTTTACGTGTTGCTGAGATGAAGAAAACTGGTATCTTATTCGATGATAGAAAAGAGAAAATTAAGAATACTGAGATAGGTTTCCCTGCTTACAAACAAAAAACTGATAGAGAATTGTTGATGGTCGGTGAGAAACCAGAAGAGTTCGCTAAAGGTGGGTTAGTTGGTACGAAAGAAACACCTGAAAGTAGATATACTGGTAAGGGTGCTAAACATACCCCAGCTGGAACAGTTCATAAAGATGAGTTCGTTATCTCTAAGAACAAGTTAGCTAAAGTTAATGAAAGTATATCTACCTCGGCTAAGACAGGTAATAATAAACCAGTGCTAGATAATGTTAAGAGTTTATTAGGTAATATAGTGACTGAGCAGAAAGAAGCTGGGGCTAAGGCGCCAAGTGTTACTGATGTTAATGTCGCGTTGAAACCTAAAGGATATTCTACCGGTGGGTTAGTTAGAGATAACGAAGTTACCGTCGACACTAAGCTAGGACCAAAGATTAAAAAGTCTAGCTATGATAGATTTGCTATAGCTGGTAATAAGATAAACATAATACAAAGTAAAGCTGGTGATCCTAGTACATATAGAGGACAAGCTAGAAATAAGAGAATAGCCTTTATGAGAGATAATGGCACTATTTTCGATGACACGAATGAGGATATTAAAAATGTAGATATCGGCTTACCTGTCTTTAAGGGAAAGAAATATACACCTAGAAAAACTACTAAAACTGTAACAAATCCCGAAACTAAAGATGAGTCAGGATTCTTTGGTAGTTTATTTGGGCGCGAGAAGAAGGTTGAGGAAAAGAGTGACCTATATGTAAAACCTACGGACAGAAAGTTCACAGAGGGTGCGTATAAGCATATATATAAAGATTCGGTGTTAGATGGTGGTAGTAATCCAAGATTAGGTAGGAAGATAAAACCTAACAGTAACCATACTTTTAAGCGGGATGGTAATAAAATACGTATTTATCGTATGAGTAGAATACCAGCTATGAGTAGACGTAGTGCAGCGCACAATGAAAGAATATTGTATATGGCTAAATTCAGAGAGGTTTATAACGATACCAACTCAGAGATTAAGAATGAAGATTTAGGGTTACCAAAATGGGAAAGTTCGGTTAATAACAAACCAGCTAACAACTTAATAACTAAACCCTTAAATATAAAACCAAATGACGCTAAACAAGATGTTGTTAAAGACAAAGTTACAATACCGTCTAAACCAGAGGTAGTTAATAAAACGGAAACAACAGCTAAAGAAGAATATAAAAAGACCTTAGACGCAGCTAAGTCGGGTAGTTGGTTAGATAACTTAACTAGTGATAAAGAAGAGCCAATTATTAAAGATGAAGATGAAGTTGTAGAACGTACAGGCAATATGTTAGACAAGTTTGAATTCAAGTTAGGTAAGAGAGATAGTAGATACGGTAAGATACGTGATGCACGTATTAAAATTATGCGAAAACGTAAGTATCTATTTGATGATACTGAAGAAGCTATTAAGAACACAACACTTGGTTTACCTAAATACTATCAAGATAAAGATTTCTACAATATACGTATGGAAAATATTAGAAAGAGAGAAAAGCGTGAAGCGGCAAATGTTGTAGACAACTCTCCTGAAGGTATGATGCGTGATATTATGAAAATGGCTGACGTGACTGAGAAACCTAAGGTAGCAAATAAACCATTAAAAACTAAACCTACCACAAAAATAGTAGAAAAGAAAAATCCTGTTAAGAATGAAATAGAACCTATTGTTTCCGGGGAAGATGCTGTGATTGCTGAAAATAAAGTAGTTAAACCTAAAACAGTTTCTAAAGTTAAAGAGAAAATAACTCCTAAAGTGAAGGATGTTAAGAAAGTAGTCAAACCTAAAGAGACTAAAGTTAATAAAGTAGTTTCTAAAGTTAATACAGAGATAAAGAAAGTTAAAGAGAAAATAACTCCTAAAGTGAAGGATGTTAAGAAAGTAGTCAAACCTACACCTGATGCAGTTAACCACACTAAAGCAACAGTAGAGTTACCTATACCAACGATACATAAGCCAGCTAATAAGGTTATGTTTATAAGACCACACAAGTTAGATAGAGTAAAACGTGTTGGTAATAGATTAACGTATACAAGATTAATATATACACACGGTCACGGTAAGTACGACGTTATGCGTAATAAAAGAATACAGGTGATGAGAGAGTCTAGATCGATTTACGATGATACAAATGATAAGATTAAAAATGAGAAGTTAGGTTTACCTAAATGGGAAAGCACTGGTAATGAAATACCGGTTAAAGAAGATATTGTTAAGAAAGATAAACGGGTTAATAATGTACCTGTTATTACAAAGAAAAATGTTAAGGATACGTTAATTCCTAAACCGGTAAAAAATACAGATAACAAAATGAAGGTTATTGAGAATCAAGAGTCCGTTAAGAAAGTAAATAAAGAGATAGCGCAATATGAACTTAAACAAGCGAGAATTAAAGAAACTCGTAATAAGGTTAATGTTACTAAAGTTAAAGATACTTTAGCTAAAGAGAATCTAGAGAAGTTAAATACTATAGATGATACATTGAAAGAGTCATTAACTATACAACAAAGTATGGCGAAATCTTTAACAGGTATATTAGAGAATTTAACTAGCGACAAAAGATTTTCACCAGATGGTATAGATAAACCAAAGAGAAGCCCGATGCGTGAGGATATTCCTACCAATGGAATAAATTTAGGGAAAAAAAGATATGGATAACCGTAAGGTTATCCATATCTATGCTTTAATGCTCACCGTACTACCGTCGAATAATTTAGAAATGTCGTCAATAGCTGCGTAACTAAGTATTACATCTTTAACTCTGGTATCGTCATCTAATTTTTCATTAACTAAAAGACCTTTGATCTGTTTAATAATATCAATATAACCACGCATACTGTTGTTGATCTTTAACATAGAGGTTTTTTCACCTAGAAGTGTTTCTTTACGAATAGTATAGCTAGTAAAATCTAATGTATTCTCTAATAATAGTTTACGCAGAACCTGATCTTGTCTGACACGCTCTATTAGGATATACGCATAGATAGCCCAATAATTATCAACAGTGATTGTTCTGGTTGGAATACTTCTAACATCTGACCTAGTAAACTTCTTTTTACCTAGTAAATGGTGCGGGTAACCAGGTGTTATGACATAGCTAACAGCGGCGCGCACTGTACCGATTTGCCCTATTATTAACTGTGTGTCTACTGGGTAACCGGGCGCTAACATCTTTCCTAATTCAGTTTCACTATAAGCGCTAATGTTGATATAATCAACGCCCTCTTTAGTTCCGTTTTCTATTACGTTTATCATTATATTATCCTGTAATTTTTTTATTTGTGGCTTTCAGTATAATTAACATTAACAGCATTTCACCGTCAGTTTTAATACGTTTGTTATCTGGTTTCATAAACTCTTTAAATGTTTTGTCGTGCGAAGAATCGGGTGTGATTAACGAGAAATTAGTTAATGCCTTACTATAAGTAGTATAATCTATTTCGTGCATAATTAACGCTAAGCGAACATCGTGTATAAATGTTAATATCGTATCCTGTTTAGTAGGATCGGCAAATGTCGTAGAATACATCGCGTCGATACCCGCCGCAGTTAATAATGTGTGTGATCTAATATCATTTAGACCTATTAGAAATTCGGATATGGTATCTTTCTCATCACCGTTCTCAGATTGTTTATATACTTCTCTAGCTATTTCTGCTATTCTGTCGATTGTTATCATTTTGTTTCCTCAGCTGTATTTACTATAGATAAACTATGCAATGTTTCTTTACCGTTACTCATAGTAAGTTTAATGCTTATATCTATTTTCTTAACCGTTATGAAGTTGAATAGTAGATCTATAAATACTTTCCAAGTCATTTCATTAGCATTAACATTTTTAGTTAATGTGCTCTTTGTTTTTCGAGACACTTGCTTAACACGCCCTTTGAGCATATCAGTTTTACGCACATATTCATTAACTAATTGATCTCTAGTGCGTATAAAGTTAGTACCCACTAATATAGTTCTCCATAGTTTGGCTAAAAGCCCGCCTTCAGTTTGTGTAGTCTCGTAGTCAAAATCCATTCCATCTGACATAATAATCCTTTGTGTGCTAACATATGTGTTAGTCGTTTGTGTGGTCTAATAATATATTTATAATAGACTCTATATTAATAATATATCTTTTTAATTTAGTCGAATTACTTACACACTTACCAGAAGTATCGTGTGCTAATAGTTCATCATACCGCTCAACTAGTTTAAGTGTTAACTCTAACCAATTAACATATTGCTCGTTAGGTTTGTCTATCAGAATGTCATTTATTGTACCCCATTTATTTACATTAGTTCGCGATAAGCCATTCGCTCTATTGTTTATAAGAACGAAACAGTATTCGGTTGTCATATCTACATTTAGTGTTGACTTGAGAAATGTGTTGTACTCGTCAAGTGTCGGGAACAATGTCTCTATTTCAACATTACGATTTTGGCTATCATAAAGATTAAATTTGCGTGTCATTAACAGTCGTATCTTTCTAGTTAAAGAAGAATCGGGATAACGACGAATATAATAATTATAATACTTAATTTTTAAAGTTCTTATTAACCACATTTTTATTCCTTTCAAAATAAGTGATTGTTGTGCAAAAAGTATAGTATAGTGTCTTACGACACTATACTATCATTAGCATTTGCCATCTATGATTCTTTATAATATCATAAGTTAAATATGCTATAGCTAAGGAATCAACCTCGTGTTCTGATACTCGCTTGACATCTACATAAGATTCTATACCATTAAGTTTACCTACAGCAACAGTCATAGCATCCTTATCCGCGTTACCGCTAGCACCAATACCCTTCTTAATGAACTTAGGTGCGTACTTAAAGATTTTAGTAAACGGATTGTACGCAACAGTCATAGCTTCTATTATAGTTATGTACTGGGTTAGTTGTATAACTGCTTTAGGAAAACGTATGTTAGCGAACGATAACTCGAATGAAACCACTAATGGTTGGTGTTTCTCGAATAATTTAGCTAAGTATTTTTGTAAATGAACTGTACGGCTTCGCATAACATCAACTGGATCTATAGGTATGATGTCGTTAAGTATCACAGTTTCTGTAATTATATCAATAATTTTGAATGTATCATATTCTATAGTCATAATAGTGACACCGAGATTATTCCCGGGGTCGAATGAAATAGTCTTGAAATATTTAGTTAACATAAGGCTCCAATCCACCAATATTAATAGCTCGCATTAAATCACGTTCCTCATTAACTTTATTTACAGTATTTACATCAATGTGTGTGAAGTAATTGATTTGAACATTACTAGCCTCTTTATTACCATTATCATCCTTATCGTCGTGACCAGTACAGATACCTATCTCAGTAATTGATCTAGCTTCGCCGTATAATATTTCGGTAGCTTTAGTAACTTCTCTTAATTCCGTCGTAGTTAGTGAAAACTCTAATTTAGCAGACTTGCTAACATATTCAGCTAGTGTGCTGTCTGAAATATCTTTATTAGTAGGTACCGGGTTAAGTATTAAATCAGATGTAGTATCAAACAAAGAAAGCTTATTAGTGTCAGCTGATTTAGTTATCTTAAATATAGCGTCTTTCATATCGATATTGGGTATGAGTTTTAAATAGTACGCATAGTATTCTTTATTATTAATCATCAGTTTCTTTCTGAAGCGATAAGGTAATCTTTCTAAAGGAGTCAGGTCTTGATCTATCTCTCTCATAATGAAAGGTGCGTGGTTATATAAAGCACCGTCAGTTACTTTATGAGTATTGATTTTAAACTGTTGTAGTTTGTTAAGTATATCAAGCCCGCCTGTACCTATTGTATAATATTGTAACTTAGGGTAAGTTTTTGGTGGTAACTCTTTATTAGCAATTATGTCAAATTTTTCGTTAAGAGTAGTATTCGGTAAAGGTTTATACTCTTTACCAATTAACATAGAAAGTTGTAAGTCTATACCATATATTGTACGCTGTGATGATAGTACCATTAGTCTGCGTCCATACTAAGTATTTCATCTTGATTAAGTGGCTCAGGTTGTATCTCAGTTTCACCGTATACCATATCTACAGGTATGTATTCATCAGGTACATCGGTCAGTGTGTTAGTTCTAGGTAATTGTTTGCTTCTTTTATTATCTTTAATAATCATAGCAACAGTTTCTAGTAAAGCTTCTTTATTCTGACCATCTTGGTATTTAAGTCTACTCTCAGCACTATCGTATATAGATTTATCTATACCACTCATTATCTCGTTGAGTACACGTATCTCACCCACTCTATCCGGAACACCATTAACAGTCATAGCGTCAACTATCTTATCTCTAATGTCATTAGTCTTTTCCAGCATCAGTTGTTCTTTAGAAGTAAATATAGCACTTTGTGCGTTATCTGAATTACTCATATTATTCCTTTTATTTTTATCAACAAATCCTGTAAAATAAATGAAAATTTACTACACGATACTTAAACGAATAGTATAAATAAGGAAGAAAAATGTCTAATGAAATAGAAAATAAAGTTATAGCTATCTGTTATACAGACGGAAGTACTGGTCCGAGTAATCCAGGATATTCTGGTTCAGGTATGCACGGTTATGTTTATATAGATGGTGAACAAAAGATTAACAAGGGTAATAGACCAAAGAAGATCAATATTACAGATATAGGTTATTTAACACTAACTGATCTTAAGCACGAGTTTAAATTAGTGCAACCGGTTAAATACATTAATGGATATTATAACGATGGTAAGATAGGGACTAATAATCAAGCAGAAGTTAATGCAGTTATCCGCACTATAGATAATACATTAGTTAAATTACCAGAGGTTACAGAATTGCTTATTAAGACTGATTCTAAATACACTATACATATATTCGAAAAGATACAGAAGACTAATGGTAAATCGTGGGTTGGTGGTGTTAATGTTAACTTAGAATACTGGGAAGCTATGTATGCTAGTCTAGAAGATGCTAAATCAGCAGGTTTAACGGTTAAGATTATGAAAGTTAAAGGACACTCAGATTCTTTAGGTAACCATATGGCGGATAGAGCTGCGTTGTTAGGTAGACAACAGTATACTGCTAACACAATCAATGAGAATTTTACGATAAGTGAAGCTAATAAGTATTGGAATATGGATAGAAGTAGACACCCGTTCTTATTTGGTAGACAAGTATTCTTTAATAACAGCATTAGAGATAATGAAGATGAGAAGTATTACGGAATACTTAACTATAAAGTAGATGTTGAACCAGGAAGAAAGACTAATGAAGCTGGGTTTGGTGTTGTTAGATTAAAAGAGAAACCTAAGTTAATAGAAGATGCCATTAACACATATTTAAAACATACACAGACTATGGCAGTTATCTCTACTATAGATTTACAAGAACTCTATACTCAATCGGTTATGAAGATGACAGAAGTATTTGGTACCGCTATCTATAAATATGATAGACGAAGAGGTTTCTTACACGACTTAGATTTTAAGCAGATTGCATACTCTATACGACCAGCTGGTTTAGCTACAAATGCTTATGATAAACTACACGAAATAAATGGTATTATAGATAATTACCTAACTTCGTATTTAACAAACGACACATCGGGACTACAGTATCAATTTATAGATGTTACTAATAAGTTCTTTGGTGTTGATGAGAAAGGTAAACCCGTAACTCTTGTAGATAACGGTGCTAATACAATTACGTACCCTATAACATATAATAACACTGAAATCAAACTAAAATTAGATTTAGGTATAGATATGTTAGGTCGTAACCAATTAAAGAAAATAGAAAAATCTGAACCAAGAGTCATAACTGTGGTGAAAGAACTATCGGACAAAAGCTTTGAGTACTTTAATATAGTACATATGACACAAACTGAAGATGTAGCTTGTTATACTAACTTCTACACTAATAAAATTTTCATAAAATAAGGAATTAAAATGGCATTAAGATTTGGATTAAACAATAAAATAAAACCGAAGTTATTAATAAATATAGGGGCACTATTTGATGTGCCTACGAGTAGTTTAGTTATAGGTAATAAAGGTGAGACTATATTCAATGGTGGGTTAGGTTTCGTAACTGCTGTTGTAGGTGCCGGTAATAACTACAAGAGTACAATATTACACTATATGATGTTATCCGCAGGTGACCGAATTAGAGAATCGTATGATACAGGTATGTCTACATATGATACAGAGGTAAATATTACTATAGATAGATTACAGTATTTAGCTAAGAACTTTAAACACTTACCTAACGATTTGATAGTTGGTGAAGATAGAGTTTGGGAGCTTACTGATAAATCATTATCACCAGCTAATAAATGGGCTATGGATGTATTCGATTACGCGGCTAAGAAAGTTAAAGATACTTCTATAATGGTAGATTATACAGCTTTCGTTGATCCGTACACTAAAGGTCCGTTAAAGATGGTACTACCGACATTCGCTGAGATTGATTCTATGACAGAGTTTGAGGGTGAAGCTACATCTAAAATGTTAGACGGGGATTTGGAAGATAGCTCTACTAACACATTCGCTATGAAGCAGGGTTTATTCAAGATGAAGTTTATGTCTAGATTACCGTCCGTATCTACGAGCAGTAATACATTTTTCTTAATGACAGCACAAATAGGTACAAAGATTAATATGGACACCGGCCCAATGGCGAAATATAATCAACCTACTAAGAAATTACAGTACCTTAAATCTAGTGACGATATTAAAGGTGTATCTAGTAAATTCTCTTTCTTGCTTAATAATGGTTGGTTCGCACATACCGCAACAGTACTAAAAAACCAAGCAACTAAGTTACCTGAGTATCCTAAGGTTAACGATAATTCTAACGCCACAGATCTAAACACGGTTAAGTTAACACAGCTTAGAAGTAAATCGGGCCCATCGGGATATACTTTAGAGATAGTAGTGTCACAAACTGAGGGTGTGTTACCAGCACTTACAGAGTTTCACCATATTAAAACAAACGGCAAATATGGTATCGAGGGCTCTAACCTTAGTTATAACATAGTATTCAAGCCAGATACTAAATTATCTAGAACTACAGTTCGTAGAAAAATAGACGACGATGCTAAATTACGCCGAGCTATTAATATAGCATCAGAGTTATTACAAGTCGCAGTCTTTATGCCTAATATTAAAGAAGAGGGTTTATATTGTGAACCAAAAGAACTCTACGATGATATCGCTGCTATGGGATATGATTGGGAAAAACTATTAGACTCTAGAGGTTATTGGCTCATTGACCAATACAGTAAGAAGTCATTACCGTTCTTATCAGTAATCGATTTACTGAAAATGCGTAAAGGGCTTTATAAACCATACTGGTATGATTTAACTAAGGATTAATATGCTATGCTATAGGATTACAGCAGAAAATAAATCTGGTGATATTGTAAGTTCCGATATCAGCGGTGAGAGTAGGTTAGAAGCCTCCTCTAAAATGAGAAAAGAGCTACGGGGTAAGAAGTTAAAGGGTTTTC
>Ga0256827_10001332_pt1 | contig 15749 bp, 14 predicted proteins | sample CV84metaG_FD_185977 | JGI IMG/M metagenome (GOLD analysis project Ga0256827, IMG submission 185977) | Hydrothermal vent microbial communities from East Pacific Rise, Pacific Ocean - CV84 | ecosystem: Environmental > Aquatic > Marine > Hydrothermal vents | place: Pacific Ocean: East Pacific Rise... | reverse complement strand
TAAGCACCCTCTCCCCAAAAGGTAAAACTGAAAGAAGTTTTACCTTGTTGGCAATAACTCCGGCTAACAGACTTTTAAACATATTATCAACCAACTCCTCTTGCATCTCTTCTATGTCAATAAATCCATCTATAATTAACGAGGACAAGCCATGAAGTGAAGCCCAAATGATGACACTTTGTTTAAGACTATCTTCTTTTTTTAAAATCCCCTCTTTTTGCCCCTCTTCTACTGCATATCTAAGAGAACTAAAAGCATCACAATTTTCATCTTTTATGCTGAGTATCTCTTCACGTATATGAGCATATTTTTTTCCAAAAAGTAGCCGATATAGATTTGAATTTTCTGTTGCCCATGCAATATAAATTTTAGAAGTTTGATAAAATCTATCTATTAATGGTTTTTGTCTATCTAGCAACACAGGTGAAGTAACTCTGTCAAACTCTTCAAAGCCTTGTCGTATTAACTCCTCCATTAAAGCATCTTTAGATTTAAAATGCCGATAGATAGCTGAACGAGAAGTTCCCGTGGCATCGGAGAGTACTTTGAGTGTTAGTTTATCTACATCTTCTTTGTGAATAAACTTAAATGCAATTTTAACAAACTCCTCTTTGAGGTTTCCATGGTGATAGTCATTTTTTTTCATAATGTATTATAACAAAAAAACAATGTAAACAACGATTACATTTAAGAGTAACTATGTTAACATTGTTTACATAAAACAAAAAAGGTCTACCTATGAAAAAACTAATACTTTTAACAACACTCAGCATTTCACTTTTTGCTATAAGTTCTGAGGAAGTTGCAAAACAATCATACGAACGTATTAGTGGCTATAAAAGTTCACTCTCTAAAACAACCATGGTTCTTAAAAATGCCCAAGGGGTAGAGAATATTCGGAAACTAGAGATGAAAAAGATTGAAGGAGAAGATGGAGACAAGTCTCTGTTAAACTTTCTTTACCCTAATGACCTTAAAGATACAAAGTTACTAAGTTTTGAAGTCATTGGAAAAGATGACAAACAGTGGCTCTACCTCCCCTCACTTAAAAGAGTAAAACGAATTAGCTCACGAAATAAATCTGGCTCATTTATGGCTAGTGAGTTTTCATATGAAGACATCTCTTCTCAAAACTATAAAAACTACAGTTACAGTGTAGAGGCTACAGAAGTAACACAAGATGGAGTAGTCTACTACAAAATAGCAAGAATCCCCATAGATGCTAACAGTGGCTACTCAAAACAGATAATTTGGATTGACAAAGAGAAGCTTCTACCTAGATTTGGAGAGTATTATGATAAGCAAGAGAAGCTACTTAAAAAAATTCGTTTCTCTGAGTACAAAAAAATAGATGGTATTCAACGAATTGTAGAGATAAACATTGAAAATGTACAGAACAAAAAAAGCTCATCACTTCATTGGGATGAAGATGTAATCAACGCTAACATTAAAAAAAGTGACCTCTCTAAAAGAGCCTTAAAATAATGAAAAACTACATAGACTTTTTAGACAAGTACAAAGTAAAGCTCATACTTTTAGTTACACTTTTTGTACTACTTCTTAGTGTCTCTTTAAAAGATTTAGCTTTTGAGGGAAGTTACCGTATTTGGTTTGACCCTCAATCAAAAATCATGAAAGATTATGACAACTTTCGTGCTACTTTTAGTGGTGATGACTCTTTCATTGTTGCTTTTGAAGATAAAAATGGAATTTTTAATGAAAAACCCATTCAGACTATTTTAGAACTTACTCAAAAGTTTAAAATGCTTGAAGGCATACGAAAAGTTGACTCCTTAACCAACTACCAATACATCAGAGGGGAAGATGACGATGTAATGGTTGAAGATTTTATCTACGATACAAAAGAGAATTTAAAAGCTAAAAAAGTTTTAGCACTACAAGACAAACTTATTTTGTATCAGCTCATTAACAACTCAGCAACTTCAACAATTATCTCCATAAAACTAAGCTCCTCAGTAGGAGCCAATGAAGAGGTAAATCTTTTAGTTATGAGCCAACTTGAAAATATTTTAGAAAAATATAGAGAGAAAACAGATTATGACTTCTACCTCTCTGGTGGTTCTGCCATTACAGCCTCTTTGGTTAATATTGCTGTTGATGATGCTCTTGTTTTAATTCCTCTTGCTGTTCTCATTGTTATTGTTTTACTTTTTTTACTCTTTAGAGACCCAATTGGTGTGACTATTCCCTCAGTTGTTATTGTCTTTACATTTTTAATTGTCCTTAGTATGCAGATACTTCTAGGTCATAAACTTAATAACTTTACGGTAAATATTCCCTCATTTGTTGCAGCGATTGCCATTGCAGACTCCATGCACCTTTTTCTAGCTTGGGTCTACTACAAAAGTAAAAATATTAATAACAAAGAGGCTGTCTACTTAGCTCTGAAAAACAACTTTCTGCCCATTGCCATGACTTCTGTTACTACAGCCATTGGTTTTGCTACTTTAAGTTTGAGTGCCATTGAACCTATTGCCACTTTGGGCATTGCCATTACAGCTGCTGCACTCATTGCTTTTGCTCTAAGCATCTCATTGGCTCCTGCTATTTTGCTACTTCTTAACGACAACTACAAAGTCAAACCCATTAAGTTTTTAAACTTGTTAGAGGTAAAAGGCTATGGTGCATTTATTAGTAGAAATGACAAGCAAATTGTAGGAGTATTTATACTTATTATGTTGGTAATTGGCTATGGACTAACAGAGTTAAAAGTAGACAGTAATAGCATTAAATATTTTGATAAAGAGACAACTGTACGAAGTGGTAGTGACTTTATAGAAAAGAAAGTAACGGGTTCAATGATTTATGAGATTGTTTTGGATTCAAAAAGAAAAGAGGGAGCAAAGTCACCTCAGTTTTTAAAGCAGATTGTTCATTTTGAAAAAGCATTAAAATCTAACTTTTCAAATGTAAGATTTACCACTTCACTCAAAGACATTGTAGAGCATATGCAAGTTGTACTAAATCCAGAAGCAAAAGAGGCACTGCCTCCTACACAAAACATGGTTGCACAGTACCTACTGCTCTACTCCATGAGTCTACCTCAAGGCATGGAGATAAACGACAAAATTGACACTACTGAGCGTTATTTACGACTAAGTATCAACTCTAACATTCAAGACAGTTCAAAAGATTTAGCCATGATTGAGTGGATAGAACAATGGTGGAAAGCCAATAGCCCCTACTCAGCCACCATACAAGGACAAACTTCCATTTTTGCCTATATGCAAAACAGCGTCATGGATACCCTGCTTCTCTCCATTGGAGCGACACTAATCTTAGTTATTTTTGCTATGTTTTTTATTTTTAAAAATATTAAAATGTTATGGATTTTTATCTTACCAAATATTGCACCTATTCTTCTAGTAGGTGGAGTAATGGGTTACCTAGGACGAAGTATCGACATTGGTGTAGCCATTTCTGCTTCGGTAATTTTAGGCATAGCAGTAGACGACACCATTCACTTTTTCTCTAAATACTTTGATGCCATTAAAAAAATGAATTTTGAAGAGAGCATAGACTATGTTCTTAGCCACAGTGGAAATGCCATGATATTGACTACTTTTATTTTAAGTTTTACCTTTAGTATTTTTGGGCTAAGTAGCTTCATACCAAATGTAAACTTTGCCATTGTTACTGTTGTTGCGTTAAACATTGCATTGGTTTTAGACTTATTGTTATTACCTGCACTATTGAGTCTATTTTTTAATAAATAAAGATTTTTTGTTATTTTTTATTATTGCAACGTTTTTGTCACATCTCTGTTGTATAATTAATTTAATTAAACATATATACTATGTTTAATTATTAAATAATATAAGGAGTCAAATATGAAAAAGTCTTTAATTTTAACCAGTTTATTAATAGGTGCTATCTCTTTTAATGGTTGTGGTAGTAGTAGCGATGGTGGTGGAGGAGGAGGAGATAATCCTCATCCAGGATCAAATAATATATCTTTAAGTGTCTCTCCTTTAACAAATAAAAATATTTGTGATCCTACTAAACTAGAGTCTGCAGCTGGTTCATATGATGTTAAATTTGCGACAGATGGTGATATTATAGTTAGCTGTTCTCAATCTTCTAGCTACTCATTTGGAGAATATAAATTGGCTTCAGGTATTCAAACTTTAACAATTGTTGATGCAAAAAAAGTAGAAAATTATGCTATTGATGTAACTCATGCAAAAGGTACTTCTATAGATACATATAACTATAAATCAGGAGCAATTACGCATAAAGTAAATGGTACATTTAATGGAAAATCCATAAATTATAATTGTACAGAAATTTACCCATCACCTCTTCCTACAACATTAACCGATACATCTAGTATAGATGATTTATTAGATTGGGAAGGAGATAGTAATAACCGTATCTCTTCCGATTGTCCTACCTCTTACTATTCTGACTTAGGAAAAGAAGATGCAACAAATAAAGGTAGTGTAAAATTTATTGAAAACTACACTCTTACTGACAATAATGGGAAAAAACATCTTATTACAAATAGTGGTGAAATAATTCTTAAATAATTTTACTTTTATCTTCACTATATACTTTTAGTGAAGATAAATATTAACTTTACTTCAAATCTCTTAAATGCCAATAATATATAGTATTTCCATATCCAGCAGAAAAAAAGCCATCTTCACTAAAAAACTTAATGGTAGAAGGAATGCTATTTTGACCTTTTAATAAATGAGTTTTCTTACCTGTTTGAACGTCAAAAAGTTGTAAGTCACTCTCTTCATTGCTAGAGTAGACACCTAATTTTCCACTTGGGCTTAAACCAACACAGTAGACTAGGAAGTTACTTTTTAGGTAGTAAGGCTTTGCATTTTTTGGGTAAACCCCTACTCTTCTGTCTTGTCCTGCTGTAATGATGGTTCCATTTTTGTAAGCCAGTTTATAGATGTTGTCTAAGTTTTGTGGTTTGAACTTTTTTAGTAGTTCTCCATTTTTAGACTCCAAGAGCATAACTTGACCACTTTCACTAGCCGTCACCATGGTTTTTTTGTCTTCACTCATAACCATATCTGAAAAAGCACTCTGCTCTATTTGTTTACTAAAGTTTGAGTAACTGTCATTTAGTGTGTAGCTTACCATATCGTAACCTAGTGTTCCAAATATAAAGTTATTTGAATCTATAAAACGTGCCTCTTTTATACTAAGTTTATCTTTTTTTGAGATGAGTTGTTTTAGTTTAAAACCGTCATGAAGCCAAACATTTCTGTAACCATTATCTGCTGTACTAACAATCAGTGTTTTCCCTTCAAATCGGTCTACTGAGAGAATCTTTGCATTGACCCAACCATCTACAACTGATTTATTTGGCATAATTGAAATTTCTGCTACTCTTTTTTGTAGCACTACATCAAAAACTTCTACTGATCCTTCATCATTTGCGACATAAAGCTTACCATCGTCAATGACAAAATCGTTCACCAAACCTCGTGACTGAAATGTAAATGCTGGGGAGATTTCTCTGGAAAAAATGGGGAGGGTTAAAAGAAGAAATAAAGTAAAAAAATATTGCATTTTATTTCTCCTGTATTTTTAGAAAAAAGTTATTCTGGTTTCTCTTTTGGAACTTCTTTCTCTTCTGGTTTTTCAATCTGAGCTGCTTCTTCTTTACCAATTGCATCTAAAATAGCATTAATAAAACGTGGAGACTTGTCATCTGCTAAAGCTTTTGCTAACTCAATTGCTTCGTTAATGATAATACGTTTATCTGTACCTTCAATCATAATCTCAAAAGCAGCCAAACGCATAATTGACTTTTCCACTTTTCCAATAGAGTTGTAGTCCCAACCTTTAAGATGTTTTTGAATCTCAGCATCAATAGTCTCTAAATTCTTAATAGTTCCATTAAAAAGAGCATTTGAAAACTCTCTTTGCTTGTTTCTAATTTTATCTTCTTCTAAAATAGTGTCAGAAAACTGTCCAATATCTTCATTACCTAAATCATATGCGTAGAGTAGTCCTACAACTGCTGTTCTTGCTTGGTGTCTTGTTGCCATGTGTTTACCTTTGTGGTGCGTTAAAAAACAGCACCCTACATTTTTTAATTATTTTTCTAACTCACTGTAAAGATTCATCATCTCAATTAGTCCTGCCATTGCTTCGCCACCTTTGTTACCTGCTTTTGTACCAGCACGCTCAATTGCTTGCTCAATACTATTTACAGTTAACACTCCATATGTTACAGGTTTAGCATGTTTCATTGTAGCACTTGCTACCCCTTTTGTTGCTTCTGCTGAAACATAGTCAAAATGTGGTGTTGCTCCACGAATAACAGCACCTAAACAACAAACAGCATCATACTTACCAGATGCTAACGCTTTATCTAATGCAAAAGGAATTTCAAATGCACCTGGAACTAAAATGAGATCTAAGTCTTCAGTGTTACCACCATGTCTAGCATATACATCTTTTGCACCCTCAACCAATCTGTCTGTAATAAAATGGTTAAATCTTGCATTTATAATTGCTACTTTTTTACTTTTGTCTACGCTTAAGTTACCTTCAACTATTGTCATTTGTTTCCTTTAAAATTATTTTGAATTATAACAAATTATTCTATAATCGTTCTAATAGCATCAATTTGTTTAACAAGAGCATCCAATTTTTTCAACTCTATCATGTTTGGACCATCACTTAGTGCAATGCTTGGGTCAAAATGGGTCTCAAAAAAGAAACCATCAACACCAACAGCTGCTGCTGCACGAGAGAGGTAAGGAACCAAAGTTGAGTCACCACCACTAGTTGCCCCACCTGATGCTGGTTGTTGCACAGAGTGTGTCGCATCAAAAATAACAGGTGCAAACTCTCTCATCTGCTTTAGACCTCTCATGTCAACAACCAAGTTACCGTAACCAAAACTTGACCCTCTCTCTGTTAACCAAACATTATATTTTTCAGCATTCTCATACGTTGCATCACCTTCAAATCCACGTGTCTTTAAGACTTTTTTAACTGAATGCTCCATCGCTTGAGGTGCTAAAAACTGCCCCTTTTTAATGTTTACCACTGCTCCTGTTTTTGCAGCAGCAACCAATAAATCTGTTTGACGACACAAAAAAGCAGGAATTTGAAGAACATCTACCACCTCTGCCACAGCTTGTGGTTGAGTGTAGTCATGAACATCAGTTAAAAGTTTGTACCCAAACTGCTCTTTTACCTCTTGAAGCATTTTTAAACCCTCATCAATTCCAGGTCCTCTAAAAGAGTCTAAAGAGGTTCGATTGGCTTTATCAAAACTTGCTTTAAAATAAAAATCTTTAGTGCAATCTTCATGATATTTACTTAAAGACTCTGCAATTCTCATTACATTATCACGACTCTCAAGTACACATGGTCCTGCTATTAATATCATTTTTTATCCTTTACTAAGGCAACAATTAGCCCTGAACTTATGACGAGAATTATACCTAAAACTTTTAAAGGAGTTGGTAGAGGGTCACCTAGAGTTACACCAATAATTAATGCAAAAACTATATTAGAATAAGATATTGTTCCTACAATTCCTGCTTTAGTATATTCATATGCTTTCGTCATTAAAACTTGTGAGATAGTAGCAGATGTTCCCATAATAAAGACATAAAGCCAAATAATACCTTTAGGCATAACAAACTCTGCAAACATAAATTCTAAACTATCTGGTACTTTTACATAAGGTGTTATCAACATTAACAAGAGTGGAGCAATAGTTCCCACAGCCATAAAACTCATTACTATAGCTCTTGTATCATAATATTGTCGAAGTTCTCGAATAGATGTATAGGCAAGTGCAGCTCCAATACCAGAGAAGATACCTAAAATACTATATTTACTAAATCCTGCTCCATCCATAGGTAAAGAGATACAAGCCATACCTACAAATCCTAATAAAATAGCTATTATTGACCACTTACTCAATTTTTCATTTAAAAATAAATAAGCAAAAATAGCAACAAATATAGGTGAAGTTTTATTGTAAGTTACAGCTTCTCCAAGAGGTATATAAGCAATAATATAAAAATATGCTAAAAGAGATACAAAGCCCATTGTACCACGAAATAGCAGAAGTAGAGGTCGACCACCTACCTGCTTTAGAGGAGATTTATAAATAGCCAATCCAACTAAAAGTACTCCAAAAACATTTCGAAAGAAAGTCACCTCTACAGGAGGGAGAACATGACTAACTGTTTTTACAAAACCACCCATAACAGCAAAAGAGAGTGATGCTAAAAACATATAGAGTACCCCTCTATCCATTCCTAAAATATATTTTTTCAAATATAACCTTTATAATTTTTTTGGAAGTTTAGCATAATAGCTTTAAGAGGATTTCAGTTAGAATGCTCTCAAAATTTCAAAACGAAAGAAACTCAATGCGTTTTAAATCAATATCCATCTTTATTTTACTACTAATACTTACTCAAAATATCTATGCAAAAGAGTATAGTTGGAGTCATAAACTTACCTTCTTAGGCTTCTTAAAAAAATATAATATTCCACAAAAAACCTACTATAACATGGATAGTGAAGATAAAGAGCTTATTCAAGAAATCCGAGCAGGTCAAAATTATAGTATCTATAAACAAAATGGAAAAATTAGTAAAATTAACATACCCGTCTCTGATGAACTTATGTTAGAGATTAAAAAAATAAAAAAAGAGTATATTGCAAAATATATTCCTATACCTTATGATTTAATAGAAAAAACCATCTCAATTAAAATAAAAGATGGTCTACATAAAGATTTATATAAAGCAACTAAAACATGGTATTATGGAAAAGAAATTAATGAAGTTTACTCTAAATCACTCGCTTTAAAAAAAATGAAAAAGGGTGATAGAGTTATTATTTTTTATACTCAAAAGTATAGAAATGACAAACCTTTTACTAGTCCACAAATTGAAGCTTGTCTTATTGAGATTAATAAAAAACCATTTTATGGTTTTTTAATGGAAGATGAGAAATACTATGACTCTTTAGGTCTTAAATATAAACGTACCTATACCACTCGTTTTATTCGTCCTGTACCAAATTTAAAACGTATCTCTAGTGGTTTTACACACCGACGTTATCATCCAATTTTACATAGATATAGAGCCCATTTGGGTATTGATTATGCTGCCAGTGCTGGTTCCAAAATTCTTGCTAGTTCATCAGGAAAAATTGTCTATAAAGGTTGGAAAGGTGGATATGGAAGAACCATTGAAATACAACATAGTAATGGATTAAAAACGCTCTATGCCCATATGAGAGGTTTTGCGAAAGGGATAAAAAAAGGCACATATATTAAACAAGGTAAAGTTATTGGATATGTTGGGACATCAGGAAGAAGTACTGGTCCACACTTACACTTTGGACTTTATAAAAAAGGTCATGCTGTTAATCCAGCTCGTTATGTTAGAAAACAGACTGCTAAAAAGGTAAAATTAACAGGTAAAGCCTACAAAAAGTTAAGAAAACTTGTTTCACATTATAGACCTCAATTTCAAGAGACAAAAGCACGTAAGTCAAGTATTATTAAAGAAGAGAGTCGAAAGTGTCTTAACTGTCTTAAAAGACTTCCTCCTCGAAAATAAATAAAAGAAGAGAATTTATATTCTCTTCGCTCTAATATCACCAAAAAAGATTAAATCTTTTAAAACAGCTTTTTCAGTAATCCCATCATTACCAATACGTAACATCAATTCACCTTTATCACTAGAAAAAACATCTTGATGAATAATTGCTCTTGCATACCATGAGTTATCATTTTTACCAAGACTCTCTTTATACTCATTATATTCTGATTTTTCAGGAATTTCTATCTCAACATTCCCATTTTGTTTCTCTGCACCTACTGCACTAAAACTATAGTTGTCACTTTTTATTTTATTTTTTATTTTATTATTTAAATTAAAATATAATGTCAATAAGTCATCTTTCGAGTAAAAATCTAAAGTACTATTCGTATCTTTAACCAATTTAGCATTTTTCCAACGTTTATACTCTTTAGTAACAACTTTTGTTTCATGATTAATTCTATAAACTTTATTAGTAGTTTTAGAACCACTAGATTTAATGACTTGATACAAATCAGTTACCATCGTACCATTTTCTATATGTCCTTTAGAAATATGATGTTCAGTTCTTCCACCAGATAGTGTTTTTGCCAATCCTGTTGCTTCTAATTCTACATCAATTACATAAGATCTATCATCTTTTTTTAATACAGCATTAGCAATACCAATTTCACCAAATATTCCAAATTCTACTTTATAATCTGCTTTAATTGTTTCTGCTTCTAAACTAATTGTAAAAAGTAAAGCAATTGATAATAATATTTTTTTCATAATAATCCTTTATTATTTTTATAAATGAATTTAATCACATTTATGTGTAATAACTGTGATTAACTGAAGCATTATATCAATTTTTTTAGATAAAATTATACTTAAAATTAAAGAATAGAAGAGAAGTCATGACAGAGAACAATAACACCGAAACCACAGAGATTATAGATAAATCCCAAGAAATTATTGATAAATTAGATATTAATTTTTTCCCTCAAGTTCAAGAACTACTTAATCATTTATATAGTAGTAATACCTCTTATGGTAACTTCTTTAGCGAACTCTACTTTACTATTCCACTTGGAAATATTTTAACGGCACTCTTCTCCTTTTTCTTTTTTCTTTTTCTGCGTAAACTATTTGCTACTTTAGTCATTAAGGTCTTACAACCATTAACAAAACAGACTAATACTTACTATGATGAGCGAATTCTCTCAGCACTAAAAGGTCCTCTTATTTTTGTCTTTGTTATTATTGGGCTAAGACTCTCTACAGCACTTCTTTTTTTAGAAAATGATTTTATGAACCATCTCATTAGTTCACTTATTACCTACAATGTATTTTGGGCAATATATGAGTTAACTTTTGCACTTAGAGGTATTATTTACCATTTTACATCTAAACTAAATCCGGAACTTTCTCATGAAGTAGGAAACTTTATCTTGGCGATTATTCGTTCCATTATTATTGCTATTGGATTAGGTTCACTACTACAAGTATGGGGAATTAATGTTGCTGGTCTTGTTGCTGGTCTAGGAATTGGAGGTCTTGCATTCGCCCTTGCTGCAAAAGATACTGCAGCAAATCTTTTTGGTTCTATTGCTTTACTTTTTGATAAATCTATACGTATTGGAGAGTGGATAAAAATTGGAAATGTTGAAGGTGTTGTAGAAGATATAGGAATGCGTACTACAAAAATTCGCTCTTTTGGAAAATCACTTATTATGCTTCCTAACCAAGTCATTGCCAATAGTCCCATTGAAAACTTCTCAAGACGAGGTATTCGTCGTATTAAAATGACTATTGGGATTACTTATGACACCAATAGTAAACAGATAGAAAACATATTAACAGAGATTCGTACCATGTTACGTTCACATGAAGGTATCGCCCAAAAAGAGACAATGCTTGTAAACTTCAACTCTTTTGATGACAGCTCATTAGGAATTTTTATCTATACCTTTACAAACACTGCGAATTGGGCCAAATATATGGATATTAAAGAGGATATAAATCTAAAAATTATGAAAATTGTAGAAGATAATCAATCTAGCTTTGCCTTTCCTTCTCAGTCTCTTTATATTGAAAGCTTACCAACATCAATCAATAATTAAAAACCTGCTATAATTCGAGCAATTTAATGGTCAAGAAATTGACCATACTGAAAGATATAATATTATGAAAAAACTAAAAAAAGTTGCCATTCTTGGGCGACCAAATGTAGGGAAAAGTTCTCTCTTTAACAGATTGCTTAGACAAAGAGATGCAATTACCTCTGATGTAGTAGGAACTACTCGTGACATTAAAAAAAGAGAAGTTACTATCTCTGGAAATCGTGACTTTGAAGTTATAGATACTGGTGGAATTGATGACAGCACTGAGATGTTTTCTATTGTAAAGAAACTCTCTTTACGTGCTGCTGATGAAGCAGATATTATTATATTCATGGTCGATGGAAAAAATATTCCAGACGAAGAAGATAGAGAACTTTTTTACCAACTTCAAGATTTAAATAAACCTATTGGACTTGTTGTTAATAAAATTGATAATGACAAAGATGAAACAACTAGATATTGGGACTTTTTAGAGTTTGGTGCTGACAGAACCTTTCCAATGTCTGTGAGTCATAACCGTTATATGAACGATTTTTATGCATGGTTAGAAGAGTATATTCCTGAGCGTGAAGAAGAATCTGGATTGCAATTGGAAGAAGATACGGAACTCTCTTTTGAAGACATTGTAGAGATGGTTCAAGTAGATGATACACCAGAAGAAGATAAAGATATTAAAGTCGCCATTATTGGTAGAGTAAATACAGGAAAAAGCTCTCTACTAAATGCTTTTCTTAATGAAGAACGTGTAGTTGTCTCACCAGTAGCAGGAACAACAATTGACCCAGTAGATGAAGCTTTAGAGTACAAAGACCATACTATTACTTTTGTAGATACGGCAGGTATTAGAAAACGTGGTAAAATTTTAGGAATTGAAAAATACGCATTTGGAAGAACAGAAGAGATGTTAGCAGAAGCAGACATAGCCCTACTGATGATTGATGCCACAGAAGGTGTTGTAGAACTTGACGAACGTATTGCAAACCTTATTGAAAAATATAAACTTGGTTGTATTATTGTTTTAAATAAATGGGATATTCACAAAGATGATGAAGAAACCTATACAAAAGCTGTAGAAGATATTCGTGATCAACTAAAATTTTTACACTACGCACCACTCATTACTATCTCAGCAAAAACAGGTCTTAGGGTTCACAAAATCCTAGATGATATTATTGATATTTATGGAAGATATAAACAACGTATTCCAACTGCAAAACTAAATGAAGTACTTAAATATGCGATTTCAAGGCACCATGTCCCTTCAGTTAATGGTGCTGTTATTCGTATTAAATTTGCAACACAGTATGAGACAAAACCACCTAAAATTGCTATTATCATGAACCGTCCTGATGGACTACATTTTTCATATAAACGTTACTTAACAAATATCTTTAGAGAAAAATTTGACTTTGAAGGTGTACCACTAGACATTGGTGGACGTAAACGTGGACAGAGAATGGATGATGATTAATCATCCATTTTAAATCTTTTAATTATTTAAAATCTTACTTATGTTCCTTATCTAATTCAGCATAGGGAACTGCTTTAGAGAAGTACCATCCTTGTCCATACTTCACTCCAAATGTTTTTAAAATATTAACCACATCCTGATTATCAATAAACTCAGCTATAACCTCTATGTCATTCTGTTTACAAAATAAAGCAAATGTTTTAACAATACTATAAGCACGTTTATCATGATGAATCTCTTTAATAATACTCCCATCAATTTTTAAATAATCAATAGAAAGATTTAAAAGATGATTTAAATTTGAATATCCGGATCCAAAATCATCAATACAAATTTTATATCCAAAAAGTTTAAGTTTTTGAATTGAAAGTTCAACTTTCTTATAATCAATGCTCTTATTCTCTAAAATTTCAATAAGAAGCCGATTAGAGAGATCAGCATTCTGTGCTAATGTAGATAAAATAGAATCATTAATTAAATCATCAGCAGAGAGGTTAATAGAGATTTTAATCTTAGAATCTTTTCTTAATTTTTCAATATTATAATCAACAACTCTCTTTGTTAAATGTGTATATAAATAAGAATCTTCTAAATCTGGTAAAATTTTATCAGGAAAAATAACATTATCTCCATCTTCAATTCGAAGCAATGCTTCATAATGATGTAACTCTTTTGTCTCTAAATTTCTAATTGCCTGATAGTAACAAACCAATTTATCTGATTCTATCATCTCTTTTAATTTTTCTCTATATAACTTCTTTGTTTGACTAATATCAAAATAACTAATACTATTTCGACCACTATGTTTAGACTCATATAATGCTGTATCAGCCTTATGAATAACATCTTGTAGTGATTTTTCAATTGTTGTATTTAATAATGCACCAATTGATATAGTTAAAGAAAACTTATCAGAACCAATAGTAAATATTGCTCGTTCAACACTAATACGAATATCTTCTAGTAAATTCCTAAACTGCTGCTCTGTTCTACTGTTTTTAGAGATAAAAAGTAAAAATTCTTCACCACTATATTGTATGAACATATCTTTTTTATCTAAATGTGAATACATTATATTAATAACAGAGACAAGAACTTTATCTCCATTTTTCTGTCCATATAAATTATTAATACGCTTAAAAAGATCAATATCTGCTAAAGCAATATAATATTTTTTAAAATCAATCTTATCATAATTATCTGTCATATAAATACGATTTAAAGTATTAGTTCTTGGATCATAATAGACTTTATACTTACTATAACGAGAGTAAATTACGTAACATAAAAAAGAGAAAAACAATACTAAAACAGCTAATAATAAATACGAAAGAAACTGGACACTTACATTAAGTAAAGAAGATAAACGGTTTTCACTATAATCTATAACTAACAATCCAACGGTTATACCATTTTGAACAATTGGCTTAATCAATGTAAATGATAAATTATTTATTTTATCTTGTACAACAATTCTCTTTTTCTGCTCACTCACAACACGAGCAAATGCCTCTGAATCTTCAGGAATAAACGGTTCATTAACTTCGGAATGATTCTCCTCATCTACATCTAATAGAAAAAAGTATCTATTCTCATCTATAAAAAGTACATATAAAGATTGAATATCTTGATTATTTAAAAGAGACAAGATCTTTTCATTATCTTCTCTTACTTTTATATTTTTTAAATTTGAACGAACAAAATTATCATCATCTTTTAAAATTTTCTTAATAATATTTGTAGAAGTACTATCCACCATGCCAATGGTCTTATTTAAAAGAGAGTTTTTGAGCTTTACTTTATAAAATCCAATATTTTGATAAGAGAATATAACAAGAAAAAAAAGTACAATATAGGCAACTACTACATAGTAATAGATTTTATTATTATTAAAAAAAATAAATTTATTTTGCACAATCTTTTCCTATGTAAATTTTCTATTTGACTATTTTAACATAAAAATGTGCCTAATTGTGAATATTAAATTATTTGTCCTGTTTTTATTTAATATTAGTTAATAGACAAATTGGATTTATTTGACATTCACTCAAAAGATACTTATTAAAAGATGAAGGAAGAGAAAGTCCATTTCTTTTCAAACGATCATTAATAAAAATAATTTGGGTTCTTCCTTTTTTTAAATAAATTGCTCCAATACTATTCTTATTCATCTGTAATGCTCTATATGAATTAACAATCGTCATTTTCTTTATATTTTTATTATTAGAAAAAAGAATAATATTTGCATTCTTTAATGTTGTAAACTTTAATTTGTTTTTTAAATCTATATGTTTACTAGCATTAAAAAATTTCAATGGTTGAGATGATTTAATATGAAGAAGCGTATTATTTACCTTCTCTATATTCAACTCGGCAGATACAAAAATTGGTACAATTAATAATATGTATAATAATTTTTTCATAATCTAATCCTTGTAAATTAATAATACTATAAAACAATGTAAAACAATATAAAATAAAATAATTACTATTTTTTATAAAGTAAATATAAATATTAAAAAGCAATATTTTTGCTATAATTCACTCATATTTATTGTAAGGATTTACATGCGTGTACTAACAGGAATTCAAGCTTCT
>Ga0256827_10001331_pt1 | contig 15756 bp, 5 predicted proteins | sample CV84metaG_FD_185977 | JGI IMG/M metagenome (GOLD analysis project Ga0256827, IMG submission 185977) | Hydrothermal vent microbial communities from East Pacific Rise, Pacific Ocean - CV84 | ecosystem: Environmental > Aquatic > Marine > Hydrothermal vents | place: Pacific Ocean: East Pacific Rise... | reverse complement strand
AATCAAGAACAATACATATTTTTTCATTTTAGCACTCCATTTTTGTTTATTATTTTTCAACTTTTACTCTGTAAAATCCTTTGTCTTCTACGTGGTGGACGGTGTCGGTGTAGGTGTTTTGCGGATAATAGAGGGAGGAGGATGTGGCGGTAAAGTTCGTGGTAAGGTTACCACTCCAAAAAACCGAGTAGGTTCGGGCTTGGATGACCGGTTCCCACGTAATTAAAGATTGATTTGTTTTTGTGGTTATACTTGTAATATGAAAATAAGAAGCGGCGTTGGTGGGATTGGTTCCCACAATATATTCCGCCAGATTATTTTGATGATCGTTATCGGAATCATCCGTTGGAAGGCAGTTTACGATGCTTCCAAAATAAGTGATTTCCCAGTTGTCTGCGATTCCATCGTGATCGATATCAATAGATGCCCTTTCGTAACAACCCATATCAACGGTGTTATTTATGATTCGAACATTTCCATCTAAATCGGTTGTTCCAACAACGTAGGCATTATTTCCAACATCTACACAGGGAGAGTCTGTTTTTAGATGATAGTCTCCATATTTATTTATAAAAGACGGAAGGTTCGTGATGCAATTATTAACCCCATGAGTGATCCCGTCAGGAGCAGATGTATAATATGATGATACAAAATATAAATTTGTTCCTACATTTGTTGCTCTATTATACCAAACAATACTGTTCCTTGCGGTTCCTTTATACATCCCTCCACCATCTTTTGCAAAATTTCTAATAATAGAACAGTTTTTTGCTATTCCGTAATACAAGCCACCACCAAAAATTGCGGAATTTTGTCTAAACAAGGAGTTGTTGGCAATAGAATCAGAAAGTCCACCTCCGTAATTTTCAGATGAATTCGCTACAAAAGAACAATTATTTGCTATTCCTTGACACATTCCTCCTCCGTTATTTTTTGCCGTATTTTCTGTAAAAAAGCAGTAATTTGCAACTCCATCATACATTCCGCCTCCGGAATGAAGTGTTGAAGAGTTTTCGGAAAAAGAACAGTGATTAGCTGTTCCTTTATACATTCCGCCTCCATTATTTTCTGCTGAATTTTCTATAAAGATACAGTTTTCAATAACAGGCATTTTATTTACACATAAAACTCCACCACCAGAACTTGTTGTATTTCCATGGGCTATCGTAAATCCTTTAATACGACAGTTTACATCACTCAAATTAAAACATCGGTTTGATCTCCCTCCATCAATAACTGTGGAATTCATTCCATTTATGCTTTCTATAAGAATGGGTTTATTCACCCAAATCTGCGAGGAGAGATGATAGGTTCCATTTGTAACAAAAACAGTTCCGTGCGGATTTACTACATTAACAGCGGATTGGATTGTTTTTTTTGCTGTTAACCATGTAAGACCATTATTCGCATCATTCCCATCAGGTGAAACATATTGTACAGGTAATGAAACATTATCACATCCCATTGATGGTGGATTTTTCCAAACTTCTCCATCCATATCAATCCCTAAAGAAAAATTCATATCTCCTGCACAAATACAAGGAGAGATTGGTTGTAAATGAAAATCTGACAAACTCATAAATAACGGAAGATTAGTGATACATCCGTTCACATTATTTGTTATCCCTTCTGAAGTGCAAGTGTAGTTTGCAACGGTTAAATAAAGATTATTTCCTGAATAGATTGCTGTATTATACCAAACAATACAATTATTTACTTTCCCTTTATATATTCCCCCACCATGTTTCGCAGAATTTTGAATAAAAGTACAATTATTCGCCGTTCCATAACACATCCCCCCTCCATCGTTTTCAGCAGAATTTCGAATAAAGATACAATTCGCAATAGTCGGATTTTTATTTGTACAATAAACACCTGCACCATTACCTAAAGTATATCCATTTTTAATTGTAAATCCTTCAATACGGCAATTCATTCCATATAAATTAAAACATCGATTACTTCCACCGCCATCAATAATAGTAGCATTCGCTCCGCAAACACTTTTTATAGTTATTTTTTTATTTACATTAATTTGCGATAGAAGCTGATATGTTCCATTCGTTACAAAAACAATTCCATTATCATCAACATCATTAACAGCTGCATTGATTGTTTTTTTTGCTGTTATCCACGAACGTCCATCATTTAAATCACTTCCTATTGGAGAAACATATTGCAATATATACAATTCATCGCACCCCATAGCGGGTGGATCTTTCCATTTATCTCCATCCACATCTAGTTTGGGTGCATAATTAATACTTCCCATAGCAATGCATGGAGAATTTCGTTGCAAATGAAGATCCGTTGAACTCACAAATAGCGGATTATTTGTAATACATCCATTTACGCCATGTATGATTCCGTCGGGGGCGCAAGTATAATGTGTTATTGTTGAATATAAATTTCCGCCAACATGTGTTGCTGTATTATTCCATAAAATACAATTATTTGCTACCCCAGTGTACATTCCCCCCCCATCATCCTCCGCAGAATTTTGAGAAAAAGAACAATTATTTGCTATTCCTGAATACAACCCGCCTCCTAAATGTTCAGAAGAGTTTTGCATAAAAGAACAACTCTTTGCTGTTCCAAAATACATTCCACCACCACTTTCCTTAGCTTTATTGTTTACAAAATTACATTGTGCAACAATAGGATTTGTGTTTTCACAATAAATACCACCTCCAAAATATGCGAATCCATTTCGAACTGTAAATCCCTCAATCCGACAAAAAGCATTTGATAAATTAAAGCATCTATGGATCCCCCCTCCGTCAACGACAGTAAAATTTGGTCCCGAAACACTTTTAATAAGAATCGGTTTATTTACAGAAACTTCAGATGAAAGATAGTAAATACCATTAGTCACCCAAACATTCCCGTGATAAGAAATTGAATCCACAGCCGCTTGAATTGTTTTTTTTGCTGTTGCCCACGAACGTCCATTATTTAAATCATTTCCCACAGGAGAAACATACTGTGTCGGGTAAACTTCATCACACCCCATAGAAGGTGGATTTTGCCATATATCACCATCCATATCATATCCAAATACATAATTTGCACTCCCCTTTTGAATACATGGAGAATTATTTTGTAAATGAATGTTGGACAAACTCACAAAAAGAGGATCCGTAGAAATACATCCATTTACATTATTTGTTACGCCATCGGGGGAACACGTATAATGAGCACTTGTATTATAAAGGTTGTTGCCTAAAACGCTTGCTTTATTATACCAAACAATACTGTTATTCGCACTTCCTACGTAAACTCCACCTCCACATTTTGCTGAATTTTTTATAATCGAACAATTATTTACTTCTCCATGATATATTCCCCCACCGTTTTCTTTTGCTGAATTTCTCATAAAGAAACTATTGTTTACCTTCCCTTCATACATCCCAGCACCAAATCTTGCTGAATTTTCTATAAAAGAACAATTATTTGCAATTCCTTCACATAATCCTCCTCCATATATTGCGGAGTTTTTTGTAAAAGAACAATGATTAGCTGTTCCTTTACATAGTCCTCCTCCAGATTCTGCTGAATTTTCTATAAAAGAACAATTATTTACAAATCCCTTGAATATTGCACCACCTAAATTGTCCGAGGAATTATGAATAAATATGCAATTTTCAACAATGGGGTCGTTATTCTCACAACAAACTCCACCTCCAGAACTACTTTTTTTTCCGTTCTGAATCGTAAATCCATCAACGCAACATAAAGTAGAATGTAAATTAAGACAACGATGTGTTTCACTTCCATCAATAATCGTTACATTAGCACCATTTACACTTTTTAATAAAACAGAGCGTGTTATGGAAATCTCTAATAATGGCTTATAAATTCCATTAGTTACAATAACCATTCCTCCATATTGAGTTACAGCATTTACCCCTGCTTGAATTGTTTTTTTTGCTGTTGCCCACGATTGACCATCATTCGCATCATTTCCTGAAGGAGAAACATATTGTTCGGGAGTATCAACGACCACAACTTGTTGTGTAATTGTAACCCCTGTTGGGTACGTTGAATTATATGCTGTTAACATTACGTCATAAGTTCCTGGTGAAATCCATTTATGTACAACTTGTTTAATTTGATTGGTTACAGCTATCCCATCACCAAAATCAATAAAAAACTGTGAACATGTTCCTAAAACATAATAATCTATCTTAAGAGGAACATTTATGCTTGCCATCCCGATAGGTTTTAAAAATAAAATAAGATCCTTTTTAGTAGACTGATTATATTCATCAGATCCTATTGACGGAGGATTTTTCCATAATTCTCCATCAATATCATTTCCAGAAGAATACAGATTATTTCCTGCACCGATACAAGGTGAAGTTCCTGATAAATGATCAAAAGAAGCCAAACTTGGTTCATTTGTAATACACCCATTTATTCCATGTGTAATATAATCGCTAGCAGGGGCACAAACATTCTTTTCTTCTATCATAAAAAAGTTTTTATTTTTAATATTAAGAGAGTTCGTTACAGTGTTATACCAAACAACACAATTATTTACACTTCCTCCTGCGATCCCGCCTCCTATGTTTGAGGAATTTCGTATAAACAAAGAGTTGTTTATCGGGTTGCATCCGCTAACTCCACCGCCAAACCTTCCTGCAAAATTTTTAACAAATGAAGAATTTTTTACCGTGCCAAGGTTTTTTCCTCCACCCTCGTTTTTTGCAAAATTTTCTACGAATAATGAATTTTTCACTCTTCCATAATACATTCCGCCACCGCAGTCTCCTGAATAGTTTTTAATTAATCTACAATAAGCAACTATTGGATTTGTATTCACACAATAAACACCACCTCCATAACCACTTGATTTTCCATTTTGAATTGTAAATCCAAAAAGAGAACATTTTGCTTTCCCAAAATAAAAACAGCGATGTGTTCCGCCTCCATCAACAATAGTACTTTTAGCACCATTTTTACTTAAAATCATAATTGCGTTAGATACCACAATTTGAGACGAAGGTTTATAAACTCCATCAGTAACATATACCACATCATTATCTACTGCTACATCCACTGCCGCTTGAATATTTGTTGCTGCCGTTGCTGGTGAAGTATATGGAGGTGTTGGTGAAGTGCTGTTTATATTTACATAATAAGTTCTTGCATAGGTTTGAAAAACCCAAACAAATCCAATCAAGAACAATACATATTTTTTCATTTTAGCACTCCATTTTTGTTTATTATTTTTCAACTTTTACTCTGTAAAATCCTTTGTCTTCTACGTGGTGGACGGTGTCGGTGTAGGTGTTTTGCGGATAATAGAGGGAGGAGGATGTGGCGGTAAAGTTCGTGGTAAGGTTACCACTCCACAAAACGGAGTAGGTTCGGGCTTGGATGACCGGTTCCCACGTAATTGAAGATTGATTTGTTTTTGTGGTTATACTTGTAATATGAAAATAAGAAGCGGCGTTGGTAGGATTGGTTCCCGCAATATATTCCGCCAGATTATTTTGATGATCGTTATCGGAATCATCCGTTGGAAGGCAGTTTACGATGCTTCCAAAATAAGTGATTTCCCAGTTGTCTGCAATTCCATCGTGATCGATATCAATAGATGCCCTTTCATAACAACCCATATCAACGGTGTTATTTATGATTCGAACATTTCCATCTAAATCGGTTGTTCCAACAACGTAGGCATTATTTCCAACATCTACACAGGGAGAGTCTGTTTTTAGATGATAGTCTTCTGTTGATTCATTAACAAAGCAGGGGGCGTTTGTGATGCATCCATCCACGCCATGCGTGACTCCGTCTGGGGCACAAGTATGATGAGTTTGTGTGGAATAAAAATTATTTCCTGCATCCGATGCTTCATTTTCCCAAGCAATACAATTGTTTGCTATACCCAAACACATTGCCCCCCCTTTATCGGATGATTGATTTTCAATAAATAAACAATTATTTGCTGCTCCAGAATACATTCCAGCACCGGAACCCACATTTTCGATTTCATTCAAAATAAAGAAACAGTTGTTTGCTACTCCCGCATACATCCCAGCACCATTTCCATGCTCAGTAAAATTATTTCTAAAAATGCAGTTATTTGCAGTTCCTTTATACATGCCTCCACCATCATTATCTGCATAATTAGATGTGAATTTGCAGTTGGAAATGATAGGTGTTGTGGTTTGGCAATAAATACCACCTCCAAGAGTAGAACTATATCCATTATAAATGGTGAAGCCTTCGATATGACATGCAGATTCCCGCAAATAGAAACATCGATGTGCTCCACCTCCATCAATAATTGTGGAATTCATTCCATTTATGCTTTTTATAAGAATAGGTTTATTCACCCAAATCTGCGAGGAGAGATGATAGGTTCCATTTGTAACAAAAACAGCTCCATGCGGACTGACTAAGTGTACAGCGGATTGGATTGTTTTTTTTGCTGTTGCCCAAGTAAGCCCGTTATTTGTGTTATTCCCCGTAGGCGAAACATATTGTACACGATATACTTCGTCACATCCCATAGAGGGCGGGGTTTTCCACTCAGTACCATCGATATCTTTTCCAGAGGAATAGGAATTATTTCCCGCCTCAATGCAAGGCGAATTATATCGCAAATGTAGATCCGTTAAACTTACAAAAAGAGGATTGTTTGTGATACATCCATTTACGCCGTGTGTGACTCCGTCTGGCGCACAGGTGTGATGAACTTCTGTACTATTTAAGTTGTCTCCAGAACTTGTTGAGGTATTGTTCCAAACAATACAATTGTTTGCAATTCCCTGATACATACCTCCACCATATGCAGAAGAATTTCCCGAAAAAGAGCTGTTATTAATAATTCCCCAACACGTTCCTCCTCCATATTTTCCGTAGTTATTAAGAAACAGACAGTTGTTTGCTCTTCCTCCTGCTTTTCCCCCGCCTGCATATAATGCATTGTTTTGTTTAAACAGGCAGTTATTTGCAATTCCAGCGTACATTCCTCCGCCACTTCTTTGAGCTCTGTTTTGTCTAAACGAACATTTTTCTGCCCGTCCCAAATACATTCCTGCTCCATTTCTTGCTCTGTTATTTGTGAAAACACAATTTTCAACAATTGGATTTGTACTTACGCAACATATACCGCCGCCAAAGTTAGTGCCACTATTTCCATTTCGAATGGTAAATCCTTCAATACGACAATTTACATTTGTTAAATTAAAACAGCGTTTTGTTCCGTTTCCATCAATAATAGTGGAGCTTGCTCCATGAGCACTTTTAATGGTAATAGGTTTAGTTATTGTGATTTCAGATACAGGATAATAGGTTCCATTTGCTACAAAAATGGTTCCATCAGACGTTATATTATTTAAGGCTCCTTGAATGGTTCTTTTTGCTTTTGCCCAAGATCGTCCATTATTTCCATTATCACCAAAAAGAGATACATATTGTATATTTGGAGACCTTTCATCGCACCCCATTGACGGTGGAATTTTCCAAAGTTCTCCGTCCATATCATAAATAGATGTATAGTTTTTATTCCCCATTCCAATACAAGGTGAAGACGCTTGAAGGTGAACATTCGTTGAACTTATAAAAAGCGGGTTGTTTGTAATACACCCATTAACTCCATGTGTTACTCCATCAGAAGCACATGAATAATAGGCCTGAACAACAAAAAGATCTTGCGCAATGTTAATATTATTTGTTGAAAAATTGTTCCAAGCAATGCAATTGGTCATTGAGCCTTGAGCCTGTCCACCTCCAAAAGACATTGCCGTGTTTAATGTGAAAGTACAATTGTTAGCCACACCGTAATATATACCCCCACCTCTTCCTTCGGCTAAATTGTGAATAAAAGTACAGTTGTTTGCTTTTCCAAGAAACATCCCCCCACCTTTTCCTCCTATATCATAATATTTTCTTGCTGAATTGTTAATAAACAGACAATTATTTGCAATTCCCCAGGCCATTCCGCCTCCTCCATATGCAATATTATTTTTAAAAATACACTCAGAAACAACTGAAGAGTCTGCATTGATAACATTAACTCCTCCCCCAAAATAACGAATATTACATCCGTTAACAATGGTAAACCCAGAAATGTGACAAACAGTATTCGATAAACAAAAACAACGATGCGTTCCGCCTCCATCAACAATCGTGCTTTTGGCTCCATAGAGACCTCTAACCGAAATTGCATTCGATACCACAATTTGCGATGATGGTCTATATGTTCCCATCTCAACCAAAACCACATCTCCGTCATGAGCAAAATCCACAGCTGCTTGAATATTTGTTGCTGCCGTTGCTGGTGAAGTATATGGAGGTGTTGGTGAAGTGCTGTTTATATTTACATAATAAGTTCTTGCATAGGTTTGAAAAACCCAAACAAATCCAATCAAGAACAATACATATTTTTTCATTTTAGCACTCCATTTTTGTTTATTATTTTTCAACTTTTACTCTGTAAAATCCTTTGTCTTCTACGTGGTGGACGGTGTCGGTGTAGGTGTTTTGCGGATACGTTAATGCATCTACAATAGAGACAAAATTACTGTTAAGGTTAGCACTCCAGAAAATGGAGTAGGTTCGGGCTTGGATGACCGGTTCCCACGTAATTGAAGATTGATTTGTTTTTGTGGTTATACTTGTAATATGAAAATAAGAAGCGGCGTTGGTAGGATTGGTTCCCGTAATATATTCCGCCAAATTATTTTGATGATCGTTATCGGAATCATCACGTGGATCCGCCCCGGTAGACGTTTTAAAATAACGAACTTCCCAACGATCTGGTAGTTTATCATGATCCTCATCATTTAGAGGTTTTTCATAACAGCCGATGTCAACAATGCCATTAATGATTCGAGCATTTCCTTCTAAGCTGGTTGCACCAAGCACATAAAGGTTGTTTCCACAATCCAAACAGGGAGAATCTGCTTTTAGATGATAATCGTGATTCGATTCATCAACAAAAGAAGGTGTATTTGTAATACAACCATCTACACCATTTGTAACTCCATCGGGAGAGCAACAGTAAAAAGCCACGGATGAATAAAGGTTATCTCCTTGTGAATCTGTTTGATTGTTCCAAAAAATAGAATTTTTTACAATACCTTGAAAGATTCCGCCTCCTTTTTCAACGGCAAAATTATCAATGAAAGAACAATTAATTGCTGTTCCTTTATATATTCCACCGCCATCTTTTTTCGATACATTTGAGATTATTTTACAGTTCGAAATAATTGAGTTCGTGTTCATACAACAAACCCCTCCACCGTCTTGGTTTCCGCTAACAAAACCATGCATGATCGTAAATCCGTCGATTCGACACGAAACATCTCCTAAATTAAAACAACGCCCATTTTCTTGTGCATCAACAATTGTCTCAGCCGAACCATTCATCCCTTTAATAAAAATCGGTTTATCCACCACAATCTCAGAAGAAAGAGCATATATTCCATTGGTTACAAAAACTGTTCCGTTTGAATGAACATTATGAACCGCAGATTGGATTGTTTTTTTTGCTGTTGCCCAAGTAAGCCCATCATTGGCATCGTTTCCTGTAGGAGAAACATATTGCTTTAAACAATTAACAACACTTACTTGTTGGGTAACAGATAGTCCTAACGGGTAGCTCTTACTATACGCTGTTAACACCACATTATACGTTCCAGGCAAACTCCACGTATGTGAAACACTCTTTAGTTGATTCGTTAAAATTGTTCCATCACCAAGGTTGATTAAAAACCTAGAACAAGCACCTAGAACATAATATTCAATTTTAGCGGGGTTATTTACAATTGCCGTTTTTAAAGGATCTAAAGATAAAACAAGATCTCTCGTCGTTGATTGATTATATTCATCACACCCTATAGACGGAGCTGTATACTCCCAAGATTCTCCATCAATATCCACTCCTTCAGAAATCGAGGGATCTCCACGAAGAATGCATGGTGAGATTGATGATATATGATCAAAAGAAGCCATTTCAGGATTATTCGTAATGCAATTAAGGCTAAATAAATCAGGCATACAAGAAGATACTGCATGAACTCCTAGAAAATTATTATCATCTGTATTTATAGACGTATTATACCAAATGATACAGTTATTTACTTCTGTTTGATACGTACCACCGCCACTTTCATTTGAGGTATTCTGAATAAACGAACAATTATTTGCTGTTCCTTGACACATTCCTCCTCCTGTGGATGACGCCTCATTTTTTATAAAAGAACAATTTCGAACAAATCCATTGTACATTCCGCCACCGTATGTTGCCTTGTTTTTTATAAATATACAGTTTTGAACGATAAGATTAAGGTTTGAGGAAAAAAAACCGCCGCCAAATTCAGACTTTCCATTTTGAATCGTAAAACCTTCAACAAGAGAATTTTTATTTACATACGCACTAAAACATCGATGCATTCCACCTCCATCAACAATCGTATAGTTAGCCCCATTCACACTTTTAATTGTAATTGCATTTGTTATTACAATACTTGATGTTGATTTATAAACACCATTAGAAACCAAAACCACATCTCCCTCATGAGCAGCATCTACTGCCGCCTGAATGTTGGTTGCTGCTGTTGCAAATGACGAATAAGGAGAGATTGGTGTTGAGCTATTTATATCCACATAATGTGTAAATGCATGTGCGTTCTTCCATACACCTAGCCCAATTATTAATATGTAAATCCATCTATTCTTTCTCATTCCACCATTTCCATTTTTTCTACTTAAATTTCTGCCTTATTAATAAAAAATAGATTGCTTTTTAAACATGGAAAGCCCCAGCTAGGCTGGGGCTTTTTTTATTTTTCTGATTCTCGGGGTTAGAATTTGAAAATTAATGAACCATTAATAGCATGGTTCTGCCAGTTACCGGAGAAGGTGGGGGCGTATTGCAACCCAACACTCCAGGATTCGTTAATATACCAATCTGCGTTTAGACCCAGCACAAGTGCGCCGCTATCAGCGGATGGACTACGTGCTTGTTGGCTGATGCCCATTACAGATGTGTTTACGGTAATGATGTCGTCTAACCACTCTTGACGCCATCCAACCAAAGCGGTCATTCGGACTTTCCCTTTAGTTCCAACCGACCAATCCTTATTGGTACGAAGTCCAAATTCGGTGATGAAGTTATCGGTGGAATGATCCGAAACAGTCATTGCTCCTGACCCTCCCGTTTCGGTGTATCCATCGTGCTCTCCACGAATGTACGACATCCGTCCGTAGGGTTCTAGTCCAAAGGAGTCGTTCATAGCAAAAGTGTGCCCGCCTTCGAACCAGATTCCAAGCATGGTGGAGTCGTATTTGCCATTGTATCGACTTCCTGCTGTATCGATCCGTAGCGATTTGTTTTTGGCGTACCCGCAACTGGCCCCCAGTTCGGTGTACCAATTTTCGGTGAAATAATCACCATAAGCGGCAATGTTCAACATATCCGAACTTCCATCGCCAGAATTAGAGTTTCCGTCGAGATCCGTCCACGTGCCACCACCTGCAACCGCAAAAAGAACATGTTCGCTTGCGAGAGTTTCAGATCCCACCAAGAACCCATGTGTTTGCCAATCGTAACCAGCAATGGTTCCGTCGGAATCGATTCCTCCCAAATCATTAAACTGACGAGCAAAGAGCGTCCAATCGCCTTTTTGCAATCCGCTCATATTTGTGGTTGTTGAAGGTCCTGCAGGTCCTTGAGGTTTTACGCTTTTGTTTTCACCTCGAGCCAACACGCGAATGCTTTCGGCCTGTTTAGACATATTTCCCATTACGGTATTTAATGCACCAATTGACGCTAAGGTTGCACTCGCTACAGGCGTATCTTGGAATTTAAGGGCAGTTGGTGTGATTACCACTTGATTTGCAATATTTGTGATGTCCATTGAAAATAAGGAGCTGTTTGCTTGAACAAACGTTGCACCCGAGGTCAAATCATTGGTTGCAGAAATCGCAACAAAGGTCTTTCCAATAAAATCGCTACTTGATTCTCCCGTTACAGGATTTGCAGAAAGCGTGGCTCCTTGAGTAATATTTAATACTCCATTAATCGAAAGAGCGGCATTTGTTGTTCCTGCATTCGCAGCATGCAACGCTACACCTAATCCTGCACCTGAAGAGATATTCATACCAGTCGCTTTTAAATCTCGAATACTCGCAGTGTCTGCAAAAGATAAGATTCCAGAATTAACATTCAAATCTAATCTTCCACCCGTTGCATAAATATCACCATCAATATGGGTGTCGCCCAAGATTGTTAATGTATTGTTTCCTTCATTCAAATTAATGTCTCCGATAAGATCCATATCCGAAAGAATAACCTCATCATTAACTCCACCACCCCAAATAGCGGCAGCAAGTGTACCTACAGGGTCGCCATTTAGCGAAAGAGTATATCCTTCTGGCAAAGTGTATCCTTCTGGAGCAAAAACTTGAGCGTGAATCGTTCCGTTATGTGCATTCAGATACAAACGATTATTCGCAACAATTCCACCTGCAACAACGGTTGACACATTCGTGTTTCCGTCACTTATTTCAATTCCGGCGGTTGCCGTTGCCGTGATAGAACCTGTAAAATTACTAATGGTAATATTATCAGCATTTATTCCAGCAGCAAAAGCAGATGCTTGTAAGTGATCTATCGTGACTGCTTGAGCCACTCCACCAATAGCATTTACATCAATGCGACCTGAAATATCTCCATTAAAAAGATTCGCAGCATCTCCAATTCCATACGCCTGTGCTGAAGCATCTGCTCCTCCTCCTGTTAAAGCACTGCTTTTTGCATGACCTCCCATAGAAGAAACGTGAATTGTTCCCAACAAATCTCCTCTCATATAATCTTTTATACCATACGCTCGCAACGAAGCGTTTGCTACACGCCCAGCAGTAGCAGTTCCCGCAGTACCATATACTTTAATAGTTCCAGTTAAGTTTCCATCTAGTTGATTAACAATTCCTTTAACTTCTCCAGAAGCATCTGACTGGTTATTGTCTATCCCATATGCATTTCCTGCATAAGCATGAACTAAAATAGTTCCATCCATATTGTTATTCAGACTCCAAATTCCTTGTGCTTCAGCTGACGAATTTGCATCTTTTAGAATACTAGTAGACGAACCACCCGTAGCTGTCGCTATGATTTTTCCTGAAAGATTACCTGTGTTCAAATTTCCTTTTACGCCAAAAGCATGTCCAGAAGCGTTTGCAAGAGCATTTGAAGAAGTTGCTGTTCCTCCTCTTGCCGTTGCTGTAATGGTCCCATCTATGTTTCCATGAATATTTCCACCAACACCATGCACTTGTTCAGAAGCATCAGCATATCCAATTAAAGAAGTTGCACTTCCGCCCATGGCTGTCGCTGTAATGGTTCCATTCATATTCTTCCTAATATTTTTTTTAACACCATACATTATCCCATAAGCATTTGCAAAGTCGTTTGAAGAAGTGGCCGATCCACCCGTCGCCGTTGCCGTAATGGTTCCATCCATATTTCCTTTAACATCTTCCTCAACACCATTTACTTCAGTAATTGCATAAGCATTATGTTTTAAAGAAGTTGCACTTCCGCCCGTCGCCGTTGCCGTAATAGTTCCATTCATATCCCCTGTAATGTATCCAACAACACCTTTTGCAACTCCAGAAGCACGAGTATAGGAATTTGAAGAAGTTGCTGTTCCGCCTGTAGCGATCACCGTAATTTCTCCGTTCATATTACCATTAATTCTATTTATAACACCATGTGCGTGTCCATAAGCTCTAGCAAAAAGATTTGAAGAAGTTGCTGTTCCGCCCGTACTTATTGCCGTAATGCTTCCATTCAAATTTCCGCCAATAGAGTTCTTAGCACCACAGGCTTTACTGTAAGCATCAGCAAGACGCCATGAGGAAGCCTCTCCAGCTATTGAAGTCGCCAGAATAGTCCCATTCATATTGTTCGAAACCACTCCGTCAATACCAAATACTTGGCTACAAGCATTAGCAAATAAATAAGGTAAAGTGATTGCTTTTCCACTTTTACCCCTCACTGTAATTGTGCCTTGAATATCACCATCAATAATGTCTGAACGAACACCACTTACATATATGCTTGTAGATGCTGCTTTATTTGTAGTTATTGAGTATCCACCAATTGCATTAACAAAGATGTCGCTATTTATACCATTAACTGGAGTTGCAAAAATACCATACGAAAGTATCCCTTTATTTGAGTTTCCTTGATACGCAGATTGATCATTAATAACTCGAATCGTTCCTGTATAATTATTTGTAATTGTTATAGGCAATCCAACAGAATCTGTAGCCGCAATTCCTGCGAGTTCATAACTGCCTGGATTTGAAGTTGTCGCAATATTATGAACCGAAAGGTTTCCCGATCCATTTAATGTTCCATTGCCTTCAAAAACAATGCCTGCTGCATTTGTTTCGACCAGGCCCGAACCTACCGACACATTTTGTGATTGCGTAAACGATCCTCCTGCAACCACATTTCTGTAAAGTGGTAAATAAGGAGTTGCTGCATAACCTCCAAGCGGAATCCCTCCTAACAGCATTCCTAGTATAATTTTTAACGAATAACATTTCTTCCCCTTCATATCTTTATCCCTTATTTTCATATTTTTCTCCCTTATTTTTATATTTTTTTGATGCGATTTTTCAGCACTCCGCAAATTCAACAAAGAAAGTAAGATAAAGAAGTAATACATTCATATCCAGACTTTTTTTTAAAAAAAAATAGAAGAGAATTAAAAATTAAACTATATGCAATTAGTATTATATACTAAACAAAAAATATATAAACCAGAACAGTAAAGTTAAATAAAGAGAGGTGTTAGCTTCCTGTACACAGGAATAAAAGGAGGGAATATGTTTGTTAAGTGGCTAATGAATTATGAAAGAAATCTAAATAAAAAATGCACTTTACTTTTTAAAAAGCAACTTATACCTTCCCTGCATTTGAAAGAAAATACGAATAGAAAAATAACTACTGACTAAAATGGAGATGAAAAAATGAAAAAAAAATATATAATTGCAGGCTGTTTATTAAGCATAATCTTGTGTGGTTGTGCGAAATCAAGTTCAAAAAAACAACATATCGGCAGTTGGGAAGCTATGGTTTTAAACAATCAGAAGCTTTCTTGGACTTTTGATGATAAAACACTCATATCAAAAACAGGATATGTTTCATTCACTAATACGTATACCATTGATTATACAAAAACCCCCATCTGTATTGATTTAATTTTTCCAAATTCTACGGTTAAATGTATTATGAAATTTCAAAATGATGATACATTTAAAATTGCAGGGGTGAAAAGTATGAACTCACGCCCAACATCATTCGAGAATGCAAAAGATACTCTTGTGTTTAAGAGAAAGAAGTAAATTTTCAAAGCCTTGTGAAGGGTGGAAGATAGCCCGACAATGTTCTTTTAATTTTTAGATGTTAATATTTTTTGACCCTAAAGAGAGCAACCTAAACAAAGAGTGATGAAGCGTAAATGGACCATTTTTAAATTGCATCGAATGGGCATAAAGTTGTTTGTTCTCTCCCTTTTTTTTAGTGGGTTTTCTTGTTTGGGCGAATCTGTTTTTAATGTCTGTTCTTTTGGTGCAAAGGGCGATGGTAAAACCTTAAATACGGTTGCCTTTCAAAAAGCAATCGATACATGTTCACAAAAGGGCGGGGGAAAAGTGTTGGTTCCTGCGGGTACCTATTTAATTGGATGTGTTGAACTGCGTGATCATGTGAATTTGCATTTA